>OMAV01000003.1_pt1 | contig 152467 bp, 112 predicted proteins | sample 1644751 | NCBI WGS metagenome assembly OMAV01 (sample SAMEA103958141, study PRJEB25191) | human gut metagenome | biome: human-associated habitat [ENVO:00009003]; feature: intestine environment [ENVO:2100002]; material: feces | place: Germany | collected 2013/2015
AGCCTTTTTCTAGGGATGTGATCCGCGTGAATGCCTTGGCGGAGCAGGCTGCTAAGAGCTTGCTTGCCGGGGATTACAAATCCCCGGGACACCTGGCGGGGGACTTTCTTGCTAGACAATATGGTTATAGCTTGCTTGCCGGGGATTGCAAATCCCCGGAACGCCTGGCGGGGGACTTTATGGGGCAAATGGCAGGCAATGCTAATCATACAGTTCAAAGTTCAAATCTCAATGGTCAAAGTGAAGACGAGGAATATCCTGCTCCGCCTCCGATGCCGAAGAAGCTGCCGAAACTGGTGGAGCTGCTGATATCCAAGACTCCGGAAATCTATCAGCCGGCTGTGGCTTGCGCCATTTTCCCTCCGCTGGCTACCCATCTCTGGAGAACGAAATTCAGATATATCGACAACGTGGAGCACGAAGCTACCCTGATGACCTGTCTGCTTGCCGGCACCGGTGCTGGTAAAAGTTGCGTACAGAAACCTATCGATTTCATCATGGAGGATATCCGTAAAAGAGATGCCGAAAACCTGAAGCGTGAGAAGGAATGGAAGGATGAAATGATGCGCAAGGGTGCCAACAAGGATAAGCGCAAACGCCCTGAAAATCTGATTATCCAGGAGATTGATGCCGATATGACCAACCCTGCCTTCGTGATGCGTACCGCGGAAGCCAAGGAACATTTCCTTTATACTTCGCTGAACGAAATCGACCAGTTTGATGCACTCAAAGGTAGCGGTTTTCAGCAGTTCCGTATTATGTGTCTCGCCTTTGACCCAGGTAATTTATATGGACAGACACGAGTAGGAACCCAAAGTGTCACCGAGCGTGTCACCATCCGTTTCAACTGGAATGCCTCTACCACGATCCATAAAGGCATCAGGTATTTCAAGCGTGTGCTGACCGATGGTCCGGTTTCCCGAATCAACTTCTGTACCATCCCCGAAAGAGACATCGGAGAGGACATTCCCGTCTATGGAACCTATGATGAGGATTTCAGAAATTCTCTGAAACCTTACATTGATAATCTCTGTATGGCTTCGGGGCTGGTGGAGTGCAAGGAGGCTTTTCATCTTGCCGAGGTGCTGAAGGATGAGAATGCGGAATTCTCCCGTCTGTCGCAGGACAGAGTCTATGAGAATCTGAGCTTCCGTGCCAACGTAATCGGCTATCTGAAGGCGTGTGTGCTCTATGTGGCGAACGGTTACCAGTGGGAGCCTGAGATTGAGGATTTCATCCGCTGGAGCGAGCGTTACGACCTCTACTGCAAGATGCGTTTCTTCGGCGATGCCATCAAGAAGGCGGAGCGTGACGGTGATCAGGAAAGCAAGAAGGGACCTGCGAGCATCCTGGCATTCCTGCCCGACAAGTTCAGCTATCAGCAGGTAGAGAGCCTGCGTCTGAAAAACGACATGAACGCCAAGGGTACTGCCAAAATGTTGAGAAACTGGCTACATCGTGGGTATATCGAGAAAGAAGAAAGTGACTCAGTGACTCAGAAACTCAGTGACTCAGTTTATTTCAAGACCCATTATTAGAATGATGAAGCCTCACTCTTAGAGTTATGAACGAAAAAATCTATTGTATATGGAAATAGTTTTAGAGCGTATAGCGAAGAAGAATACTTATACCATCGGCCGACTGTATCTGTTGGCTGATGGTGATGTGAAGCGCAAGGTGCTTTCCGGTAAGTCTGCCGGCGACAAGCGCAGTTTCGAACATACTTTCGACTTGAAGAAGTTGTCTAAGGACAGCTACTTCTGTGACACCCTGGAGCCTACGTGGCGCAACCTGAACGGGATAGCGCTGAAGCCCGAGGAAGTGAATGCCAAGTATAGCCGTCAGAGCGGCAAGGTGGCAAGAAAGATTCCGGGTCATACTGCCATTCCCGAGGGATCGTATCGTGTGCTCATCACCAAGTCGCCCCGATTCAAGGAGTGGCTGCCGTATGTGCAGGGGGTTCCCGGTTTCGAGGGCATCCGTATCCATGCCGGCAACTATCCCGACGATACCCAGGGCTGCATCCTGGTGGGCGAGAACAAGGTGAAGGGCATGGTGGTGAACTCCCGCATCTGGCTCCATCGTCTGAAGAAACGCATCCAGGCGGCTGAGAATCAGGGAGAAGGCATCTGGATTACCATCATCTGATTTTCGGATTACCATCATCTGATTTTCGGATTATCATCATCTGATTTTCGGATTATCATCATCTGATATCGCATAACCGTATGAAAAAAAGCGGCAGCCGAATCTTCCGGTTGCCGCTTCCTTTACATTTATACGCTTTTACAAGCCTTATCTCTTTTCCAAATCCTTATTCAGCATCCTCAGCCTTCTTGCGGCGGGAAATGCGCTTGCGCTTTGGCTTCTCCTCTGTATTCGGAGTCTCGATCTTCACACCTGCCAACTCTGGGTCGATGAGGATACGGCCGCAGTACTCACAAGGGATGATCTTCTTGTGCATCTTGATATCCAACTGGCGCTGAGGTGGAATCTTGTTGAAGCAACCACCACATGCATCACGCTGCACGTAAACGATACCCAAACCATTGCGGGCACCCTTGCGGATACGCTTGAAGCTGGCGAGCAGACGTGGCTCAATCTTCTTCTCAAGCTCCAGGGCCTTCTCCTTCAGGCGCTCCTCCTCCTCGTGAGTCTCCTCCAGGATGTCTTCCAGCTCAGCACGCTTCTCTACCAGTCCGTGCTCCAGGTCAGCCTTCTTCTCCTCAGCCTTGTGGAGGTCGAACTCACGCTCGCGCATCTTAGCCATACCCTCGCGGATCTTCTTGTTGCAAAGCTCGATTTCCAACTCCTGGAACTCGATCTCCTTGCTCAAGGTATCATACTCGCGGTTGTTGCTCACGGTATCGAGCTGCGCATGATAGCGCTCCAGGCTAGCCTGTGCATCAGCAATCTCGTTCTGCTTCTGATAAACAGCACGGTCGAACTGCTCGATTTCGCGCTGGATGTTCTCAATACGAGTGGTGAGACCGGCGATATCATCTTCCAAGTCCTGAACTTCGAGAGGAAGCTCACCACGCAACTCACGGTTCTCGTCGATGCCCGACAAGGTTACCTGAAGCTGGTAAAGAGCCTTCAACTTCTCTTCAACTGTCAAATCTGTAGGATCTTTCTTTGCCATAATTTCTTTATTTTATCTTTAAACCTTTATTGTTCTTTTTAAAGCTTTATTGTTCTTTTTAAAGCTTTTGCCCTTACAGGGCGCATTGCTTATATCCCTGTTACCCAGGGCGATGCCCTGGGCTAGGAGCTTCTGCCCTTTCAGGGCGTATGGGGGACATCCAAACCATCTTATAGATAGATGATGGGATTGGTGTTGATCTCCGAGATGCAGCATTTGGCATCTGGGAAATGAGAGAGGATGATGCTGCGGAAGATTTCGCTGGTAAACTGCTCACTCTGATAGTGGCCGATGACGCAGATCTGAATCTCCTGCTCATGACCGAAATACTCGTGATAGCTCATCTCGCCCGTGATGAAGGCATCGGCTCCCGCCGCAATGGCATCGCCCAGCAGGAACGAACCCGAACCGCCGCAGAGCGCCACCTTGCGGATAGGGCGACGCAAGAGCTGGTTGCACTGCACGCACTCCACTCCGAAACGCTCCCTGAGCAGCAACACCAGGTCATCGGCAGCGATACCCTCGGCAAAATGATCCTTCACCTCATCCGAAAGCCTGCCAGCCTGGGCAGCCTTCAGGATATCCTCGTCAGAGATTTCTCCTATTACGCCGCTGCCGCCTTTCACGCCATCCACTTCCTTCTCGCCACCGAAAAACTGCACGTTCTTCAGGCCCAGCTTCTCGGCAATCTTGAAGTTCACTCCGCCTGCCGCTGCATCCATGTTGGTATGCATGGAGACGATGGTAACATCATTCTTGATCGCCTTGCGAACGGTGCGCTGCACATAGTTCTCATCCGATATCCTGGAAAGCTTTCTGAAGATGAGCGGATGATGGCTTACGATGAGGTTGCAGCCCTTCTGGACCGCTTCATCCACCACCGCCTCAGTGACGTCAAGACACAACAATGCCCCTGACATTTCTACCGCCTCTGTCAATCCAACTTGCAGGCCGGCATTATCATATCCTTCCTGCAAGGGCAGAGGCGCGTAATGTTCAAGGGCATCAACTACTTCTCTTATTTTCACGCTCCTAATATGTCTTATTTTATAATTTAGGCTGCAAAGTTACGCATTTCTCACGAAATTAGCAAGCGTTTCACTAAAAATTTTCAAAAAATTATGTAAGTTGCCGATTTTTTTAGTATATTTGCACGCATAAAACATTAAAAATACAAAAGCTTATGCATCACTCAATATTACCTTGCGATTTCGCACTTCCCGCAGAATGGGAACCACAGAGCGCCATCATGCTCACGTGGCCACACGGCGGAACGGACTGGAAGCCGTATCTGAGACAGATAACCAACACGTATCTGCAGCTCGCAGACATCATCACCCGCTACGAAGACCTGCTGGTGGTGACACCTATCCTGGAAAGCACCCAGAGAATGCTCGCCGAAAAGCTGTCGGAGGGACAGATGAGCCGCGTTCACCTCTACGAGATGGATACCAACGATACCTGGGCGCGCGACCACGGACCTATCAGCATGGTTTCGCGCGGCAGACACAATTCGCACGTCATCCCTATCCATCTGCTCGACTTCAAGTTCAACGGATGGGGCGAGAAATTCGCCTGGAAAAAGGACAATGCCATCAATCTGCAGCTCTACTATCAGGGAGCCTTCAATGCGGCGCTGGAAAACCACCAGGGCTTCGTGCTCGAAGGCGGAAGCATAGAGAGCGACGGCAAGGGTACGCTCTTCACCACATCGCAGTGCCTGCTGGCACCTCACCGCAACCAGCCTTTCACCCGCGAGAACATCGACAGCCAGCTCAGGAATTTCTTCCATGTAAGAAACGTGGTATGGCTCGACCACGGTAATCTGGTGGGTGATGATACCGACGGACATATCGACACCATCGTGAGAGTGGCTCCGCACGACACTTTATTATATGTAGGGTGCGATGATGCGGAAGATGAGCAGTATGAGGACTTCCAGGCGCTGGAGAAGCAGCTGCAGAAGATCTTCACCTACGAGGGATACCCTTACCGACTACTGAAACTCCCGATGCCGGATGCCATCTATGACGAGGGCGACAGACTGACTACAGACAAGAACAGCAAGGGCGACAGACTGCCTGCCACCTATGCCAACTTCCTGATTCTGAACGGTGCCGTGATTTATCCTACGTACAACCAGCCAGAGAAGGACGAGGAGGCGAAGCGACAGATTCAGCTTGCCTTCCCAGACAGAGACGTGATAGGAGTAGATTCGCTCACCATCATCCGCCAGCACGGAAGCATCCACTGCCTCACCATGCAGCTGCCGGAGGGGGCTATCAAATAAAGCATTAGAAAAAACACAGACATAAATGAAACTCGGATTATTACAGTTACACATTACGGCGGACATCGCCGATAACAAGACCCGACTCGCTGAGGGCATCATCGACCTGGCGAAGCGTGGCGCAGAACTCATTGTATTGCAGGAACTTCACAACACGCTCTACTTCTGCCAGGTAGAAGATGTAGAGAATTTCGACCTTGCCGAACCGATACCCGGCCCATCTACCGAACTCTACGGCAGGCTTGCCAAGGATCTGGGCGTGGTGATCGTTACTTCGCTCTTCGAGCGCCGTGCTCCGGGACTGTATCACAATACGGCAGTGGTGATAGAAAAGGACGGAAGCATAGCCGGAAAGTATCGCAAGATGCACATTCCGGATGACCCTGCCTACTACGAGAAGTTCTACTTCACCCCTGGCGACCTCGGATTCAAGCCGATACAGACTTCCGTAGGCAAGCTCGGCGTACTGGTGTGCTGGGACCAATGGTATCCGGAAGCAGCCCGCCTGATGGCGCTGCAGGGCGCAGACATTCTGCTCTACCCTACTGCCATAGGCTATGCCACCTACGATACAGAGGAGGAGCAGCAGCGCCAGCGTGAGGCGTGGACCACCGTGATGAGAGGTCATGCCGTGGCAAACGGTTTGCCTGTAGTGGCTGTAAACCGAGTGGGATTCGAAGCTGACCCAAGCGGTCAGACCGGCGGAATCCAGTTCTGGGGCAGCAGTTTCGTGGCAGGTCCTCAGGGCGAGCTTCACTATCGTGCGAGCGATGATGAGGAAGAGAGCCTGGTGGTGGATATCGACCTGAAGCACAGCGAGGATGTACGCCGCTGGTGGCCATTCCTGCGCGACCGCCGCATCGAGAACTACGGCGATATCACCAGAAGATTCATAGATTAAGAAACTAGGTATTAAAGCTTTTGCCCTTACAGGGCGACAGGCTTGCGTCCAAAAACACCCAGGGTGTTGCCCTGGGCTAGGAGCTTCTGCCCTTTCAGGGCGCGTGGAGTCTTACATTCAAAATACAAAAGATTAGATTTTCGGGATAATGGAGAATTTGGAAGTGATGGTGGTTCTGTTCATCATCGTAGTTTTAGGTTACGTCGCCTGCAAGCTAGGCTATATGGGCGACAAGTTTGACAAGAAGCTGTCCAGCATCGTGGTAGATATCACCTGCCCGCTGCTGGTGCTCTCGTCTGTGATGGGAGATGAACTGCCCGACCGCACGCTCATTCTCCCGCTCCTGGGTGTAGGCTTCCTCACGTACATCTTATTACTGGTGTTCGGATTCGGGGTGCCCCGGCTCATCAGCAAGAACCATGACAGCCAGGGAATGATCGGTTTCGCCCTGATGTTTGCCAACGTGGGATTCATCGGATATCCTATCGTTTCGAGCATCTTCGGACCCCAGGCTATCTTCTACGCCGCCCTGCTCAACATGCCAAACACGTTTTTCATCTTCACGGCTGGCGTAATGCTTATCAAGGGCGAATACAGCGTGAAGCAGTTTAACCCGAAAGTATTGCTGAGTCCGGCTCTGATTGCGGCTGCCGTGGCAGCCTTGCTGGTAGCGCTGGGGGTTCATACGCCTGATGTCATCGCCCGTCCGGTAACGATGGTGGGCAACGTAACGGTTCCTGCCGCCCTGATGATTATCGGAAGCAGCATGGCCAAGCTGCCCCTCAAGGAGATTATCGGCAGCCCGAAGGTTTACGTTGCCTCGCTGCTCCGCCTGGTAGTGGTTCCGCTGAGCCTCTACTTTTTCTTCAAAATATGCGGCGTGAGCGATGTGGTGAATAATATCAACACCGTGGTGATTGCGATGCCTGTAGCTAGCTTCGGCACCATGTTCTGCCTGAAATACGGCAGGAACCCGGCGCTCATCACAGAGTTGACATTCATCACTACACTGGGCAGCATCCTCACCATCCCGCTTATCACCCTGCTTTTCGGGTAGGGACAGGCGATGGAATCGCCTGGAACGGGTGACCGGAGGGAGACAGGCTCCTGAAAGCAAACCTAAATGCTACAACTTAACATAAAAAAGAATGTATGAGAAAAAATAAAATGATAAAAACCAGCCGCCTCCTGCTGCTCGCTATGGCGCTCGGAGGCTTTACTAATCCTACACTGGCGGCACCGATAGAACACATCGGCGACCGCTACATCATGCACGTATCTGAGATGGATCTCACGGGCGAGGAATCGCTCCTCGATGTACTGATGATGTGCCCAGAAGTCCTTACGATGGACGGTAACACCATCATCGGCGGTGATCCTTTCGCCAATCTCTACGGCCAGTTCGTCATCCGCATCGACAACCAGGAATATGGTCTCGACTACGCTACCCTGCTCCATCATTTCAAGGCGAGGGAGATAGAGAGCATCAAGGTTTGCCAGAACTCTGAGGTGATGAAGGGATGCAGCAGTCTGAAAAAGGTGATTGACATCACCCTGCGCAAGGGTGAGAACGGAGTGAGCGGAAGAGTAGGTCTCTTCGGCGACACCTATGGCGGCGGAAAGGGCATCGTGAGCGTATTGAGCCAGCAGGACAAGCTGCGCATCCTGACCCACGTAGAGGGCAACATGCAGCGCACATCCAACAGCAGTCTGGGCGATAACCCAGGCGAAGGATCAAGCCTCATCAATCACTATTCGCACGAGGGAGCCAAGATGAACATCCTCTGGACTCCTACCGAGAAGGATATGCTGGAAGTGGATGCGATGCAGACCTACACCCGAAACCATTTTACCGGTACACTAGCCGACTATGTGCGCGCCTACCATCTCCAGGCAGACTATACCCGCCTGCTGGGCGAAAAGGGAGCGAGCATCCTCTTTACCCTGGGTGCCGAGAACATCAGCGACAACGGCGGAAATGCGGCAGATGCCAGTGCGGTACCTTATCGCAACCACGCTACCTATCCGTTTATGGTAGTGGAATATGCCACTCCGGTGATTTCAGAGAACCTCTGGCTTACAGCCGGTTTCGAGGGCGGACTGTCTATCGAGAAGAACTGTGTGGCTGATTACACCAACCACTCCAACTATCAGGATCTGTATGCGCAGCTGGATTATACCATCGGCAAATGGGGCTTCATGGTGGGCGACCGATTCCGCACCATCAATTTCCGTCCGAAGCAGATTGCTACAGAAAAGAACTGGAAGCATAGTACCCACAACCATAGCTACACGGTGAGCGTATATCACAACTTTGCACCGGGCCATACCCTGCAGGGCACATTCTGCCGCCGAATCTTCAATGCCGATTTTGGCGATTTCGTTACAGCAGGCGATATGGAGGGGGCTTGGCGTCCATACTACACCAAGGACATCAGCGAGCGCCTTGCCTACGTGGCAGAGCTGAAGCATACCTACAGCAAGCCGAATCTCGTAATAAGCAATTCTATCAAGAATATCCATCAGGATCTTCCGGGTATAGATCGCGACAACACACTGGGCATCGGAACTACTGCCTTCTGGCATAAGGGAATGCTGAGGATTACCGCCGGAGTGAATTATTTCTGGGAAAAGGCTGAGATTTTCGGAGGAGAAGAAGGTATGAATGGAATGAATGCCGCAGAGGCAGGATTGTCAAGAAATGCAGGAAATGCGGCAGAAACAGGAGATGCTTCGCAGAACAAAAACTGCAAATACAGCAATTTTGCGATATTCAAGCTGGCTCCACAGCTTTCGTTGCCTGCTGGCTGGCGCCTGACATCCAACATGATCTGGTGCACCCGTCGCCACACTCTTACACCAGCCTATACGCCAGCCAATCTCTATGCCGAGGTGGGCGTGTATAAGAACATAGGCAAGCATCTTACCCTGGAAGGCAGGTTCCACGATATTGCCGGTCAGCATTTCGGAAACCGTGCAGCTACCATGGGTTTCACCTATTACTTCTAGTTCTTCCGGAAACAATTCGGAAAGGATTCAAACTGTATGGTTGAAACGGGCTGAAGGCCCAAAAGCTCCTAGCCCAGGGCATCGCCCTGGGGAATTATGGATGCAAGCCTGCCGCCCTGTAAGGGCAAAAGCCTTCAAGTACTAGGCAATATACAAAGCTTTTGCCCTTACAGAGCGCCTTGTTGACTGCGAGTAAACCCAGGGCGGTGCCCTGGGCTAGGAGCTTCTGCCCTTTCAGGGCGTATTGGGTAATTTCATCCGTACAATTCGGAAGGAACAATCATAAAAATGATGATCCCGACTCTCCAAGAAGAAGGAGGGTCGGGATTCTCATTTATATAATATCTATGAACTTATAATCGCATGTTGATTCCTGAAAACATTTTATGTTGACTATCTCTCTCAACTATATCTTATGCTGATAACACTCTTTTTATAGAGAATCTCTCTGATATTCATTAAAAAAATATGTTGATATGACCAGAATTCCAACTTTACAATCTTTTTATCTCTAGATGAGCGGCATTCCTGCCTTCTCACATTCTGTTCTCATATCTTCCGACCAGATACTAGCCTGAATCTCGCCGATGTGCGCCTTGTGGAGCAGCACCATGCAGAGACGGCTCTGACCGATACCACCACCGATACTTAATGGTAACTTGTCGTTCAGGAGCTGCTGGTGGAAATAGAGCTTCTCTCTATCTTCCTTGCCTTCCAGCTTTAACTGGCGAAGCAGGCTCTCCTTGTCAACACGGATACCCATAGAGCTCAGCTCGAAGCTTCTGCCCAACACCGGATACCAGATCAGGATATCACCATTCAATCCTTCCTTGCCATTCTCGGCTACGGTGCTCCAGTCGTCATAGTCAGGAGCACGGCCATCATGCTTCTTTCCATCGCTCAACTTTCCGCCGATACCCTCTACAAATACGGCGCCATATTTCTTGCAGATAGCATCCTCGCGCTCCTTAGGAGTCTTGTCAGGATACATATCGAGCAAATCCTGCGCATGGATAAAATGAATCTCCTTTGGCAGGAAAGGCTTCAGCTGTGGATAGTGCTCGCAAGCCAGAAACTCGGTGCGGAGGATGGCTGCATAGATGCGGCGAACCACATCTTCAAGGAATGAAATGGTACGATCACCCTTCGTAATCACAGCCTCCCAGTCCCACTGGTCCACATAGAGCGAATGAAGATTATCAAGCTCCTCATCGGCACGGATGGCGTTCATATCGGTATAGACACCATAGCCCGGCTCTATCTCATATTCTGCCAAGGTCAAGCGCTTCCATTTAGCCAGAGAGTGAACCACCTCAGCCTTTGCATCACCCAAATCCTTGATAGGGAAAGTTACTGGGCGCTCCACTCCATTCAGGTCGTCATTGATACCCAAACCCTTCAATACGAAGAGAGGGGCGGTGACACGGCGCAAGCGCAACTCTGTGGACAGGTTCTGCTGGAAGAACTCTTTTATCATTTTGATACCCATTTCGGTCTGGCGCATATCCAGCAGCGCCTCATACCCTTCGGGTTTTATCAGATTACTCATTTTATCTATTATATATCGTTTATAGTTTCTTATTTTACTGTTTATCTTACTTTCACGCTGCAAAGATACAAATTTATTATTAATCTGCAAGCGTTTTTCGAAAATATTTCGCAAAATGATAGTATTTTTTAGATTTTAAGTATCATTTTGTAGAAAAATTCACCGCTTTTTCTCCCTATACATTATATATATAGAAAAAAAATGAGCCAAATATTTGGTTATTCGAAATAAAAAATGTACTTTTGCAGTCAATTACTCCTAAGGGGTAGGCGGCGTTTGCCGATAAATCACCAATTCTGGTCTCGTAGCTTAGTTGAATAGAGCGTCAGATTCCGGTTCTGAAGGTCGTGGGTTTGAGTCCCACCGAGATCACTACTACATTAAGATTTAATATAAGAACATGGATTTAGTAGAACGTTTCATTAACTATACAAAATTCGACACACAGTCGAGCGAAGACTCTGAAAGTGTGCCAAGCACGGCAAAACAGTTGGATTTTGCCAAGTACCTGAAGCACGAACTGGAGGAAGAAGGTCTGAGCGACGTAGAGATGGACGATATGGGCTACATCTACGCCACCCTGAAGGGCAATACCAAGAAAAAGACTCCTACCATCGGCTTCATCTCTCACATGGACACCAGCCCTGATGCCAGCGGAAAAGACATCAAGGCCCGCGTCATCGAGAATTACGACGGCGAGGATATCGAACTCAGTCCGGGCATCATCTCCAGCGTAGAAAAATTCCCAGAACTCAAGGCGCACAAGGGCGAGGACATCATCGTAACTGATGGAACTACCCTGCTCGGTGCAGACGACAAGGCGGGCATCGCTGAAATCGTACAGGCAATGTGCTACCTACGCGACCATAAGGAAATCAAGCACGGAGACATCCGCGTGGCTTTCAATCCAGACGAGGAAATCGGCATGGGCGCCCATCATTTCGATGTAGAGAAGTTCGGCTGCGACTGGGCTTACACCATCGACGGCGGCGACCTGGGCGACCTGGAATACGAGAACTTCAATGCTGCTGCTGCCAAGATCTACATCAAGGGCGTGAGCGTGCATACAGGTTATGCCAAGGGCAAGATGATCAACGCAAGCCGACTGGCTGTGGAATTCCAGAACATGATTCCTGAGACAGAAACTCCTGAACAGACCGAAGGTTACCAGGGCTTCTACCACCTGCTCGGCATCGAAAGCCGCTGCGAGGAAGCCAAGCTCAGCTACATCATCCGCGACCACGACCGCCAGAAGTTTGAGGCTCGCAAGGATTTCCTCGAAGACTGCGTCAAGAAAATGAACGAGAAGTACGGCGAGGGAACTGTTACGGCAGAAATCTACGACCAGTACTACAACATGAAGGAGAAAATAGATCCAAACATGCATGTCATCGACATCGTGCTCCGTGCCATGCAGGAGAGTGGCGTTCCACCTCGCGTAGAGCCAATCCGTGGCGGCACAGATGGTGCACAGCTCAGCTTCAAGGGTCTTCCTTGTCCAAACATCTTTGCCGGTGGCGTCAACTTCCACGGTCCTCACGAATTCGTGAGCGTACAGGTGATGCAGAAGGTAGTGGATACTATCGTAAAGATTGCGGAAATCACAGAAGAGTATAACGACTAATATATATGGGGAATTTAGGAGAAATCTAAATTCCCCATTTTCATAAACTGACTATTTTTTAGAGAGATTATCATTTTCATAAACAGAAAAATATGGCAGAAATTCCCTATTTAGTAAAAGACCTCGCCCTCATCCTGATGGTGGCTGGCATTGTTACCCTCATCTTCAAGCGGCTCAAGCAGCCTCTGGTGCTGGGTTACATCGTGGCGGGCTTCCTCGTGTCACCCCACATGCCATATACCATGTCGGTGATGGACGAGACGGATATCCAGACCTGGGCAGACATCGGTGTCATCTTCACCCTCTTCTCGCTCGGTCTCGATTTCTCCTTCAAGAAAATCGTGAAGATGGGAGCCTTGCCCATCATCGCCTGCATCGTCATCGTCTTTTCCATGATGATGCTGGGCATCAGCGTGGGCCACAGCTTCGGCTGGGGCAGGATGGACTGCATCTTCCTGGGTGGTATGCTCGCCATGAGTTCCACCACCATTATATATAAGGCTTTCGACGATATGGGACTGCGACAGCAGAAGTTTGCCTCCATGGTGATGAGCGTGCTCATCCTGGAAGACATCCTTGCCATCGTGATGATGGTGATGCTTTCCGCCATCGCCGGAGGCAACAATCCGGATGGCGAACAGATGTTTGCATCGGTACTGAGGATTGGCTTCTTCCTGGTATTATGGTTTATCGTGGGCATCTTTGCCATCCCGCTCTTCCTGCGCTCAGTCAGGAAGTTCATCAATGGCGAAACCCTGCTCATCGTTTCCCTGGGACTGTGCTGCGGCATGGCTGTATTATCTACCAAGGTAGGTTTTTCAAGCGCTTTCGGAGCCTTCGTCATGGGTAGCATCCTGGCAGAAACCATTGAGGCAGAGAAGATTATCAAGCTGGTAGAACCGGTAAAGAATCTCTTCGGAGCCATCTTCTTCGTATCGGTAGGTATGCTGGTAGATCCCAACATTCTGGTAGAATATGCCGTTCCTATCCTCGCGCTCGTGGCAGCCATTCTGATAGGACAGGCAACATTGGGAACCTTCGGATTCATGCTGGGCGGCGAATCATTGAAGTCGGCGATGCGCTGCGGATTCTCGATGGCGCAGATTGGCGAGTTCTCCTTCATCATCGCCTCACTGGGATTGTCGCTGGGAGTTATCAGCAACTTCCTCTATCCGGTAGTGGTGGCAGTTTCAGTCATCACCACCTTCCTCACCCCTTACATGATCCGACTGGCGCAGCCTTCCTATCAGCTGATGGAGAAGCATCTGCCTAGCAAATTCATCAACATCCTGAACCATTTTGCGATGAGCCGCCCCTCTACCCAACAGCAGAGTAAGTGGAAATCACTGATCCGCCAGATGGCCATCAACACCGTGGCATACTCCATCCTTTCGGCTGCGGCGATAGCGATGATGTTCACCTTCGTCCTGCCTCTGATGCGCAATATGCTGCCAGGCTGGAATCTTCACTGGTATGCCAACGCCATCACGGGTCTGCTCACCATCGTAATCATATCGCCTTTCCTGCGAGCCATCGTGATGAAGAAGAATCACAGCCCGGAATGGAAGCGACTGTGGGTGGAGAGCAGCATCAACCGCATTCCGCTACTCTTCACGGTATTCGTGAGATACGTCATCGCCCTGGGCTTCATCTTCTATATCATCAACTATCTGTCCCGATTCACCAATGCGCTGATGGTATGCATCGGAGCCGTGATCGTACTGCTGATGTTGGGTTCACGCCGCATCAAGAAACGAAGCATCGTGATGGAGCGCCTCTTCCTGCACAACCTGCGTTCGCGCGATATTGCCGCACAGGTGAACGGCGAAAAGCGCCCGCTCTACGAGGGTCATCTGCTGGACAGAGATATCCATATCAGTGAAATCGAGGTACCGGAAGACAGCATCTGGTGTGGCAAATCACTGAAGGAACTGCACCTCCGCCAGCGTTTCGGCATCGATATGAGCAGCATCCGAAGGGGGTCGCAGCGCCTGAACATCCCGAATGGCGACACCGTGATATTCCCTGGCGACAAGCTTCAGATCATCGGTAACGACGACCAGGTACACAAGTTTGCCCAGGCGCTCACCACCGAGCTAGCCCCGGAAGATCTGGAGATAGAGAAACGGGAGATGAAGCTCCGCCAGCTCATCATCAGCGGCGGAAGCGAATTTCTGGGAAAGACGCTGGAAGAGAGCGGAATCCGCAACAAGTACAACTGTATGGTTGTAGGATTGGAAGAGGGTCAGGAGAACCTTACCCACATTCTCCCTTCCCGCGTTTTCGAAAAAGGCGATATCATCTGGCTGGTAGGCGAAGAAGCCGACCTGCAGAAGATTCAGGAAAAGAGCTAAATAAAAGAACGAAAAAAGCTAGCAGGAAAAATCTGCTAGCTTTTTTGTTTTTTGCCATAAAAGATTAATCTTATGGTAATAATCTTATCTTACGGTGATAACCTTATCTTACGGTGATATGGAAGCAACCCTGTTTTACCTCGTATTTGATATAACAGCGGTTCTTCTCACGGAAATCCCTCAACACCTCGCTGAAAACCCACTTCAGGGTATCATCCTGCACCTGACGGCGAGGCTGCTTCTCCGTCTGAATCTGCTTGTACCGGTTGTAGCAGACATCGAAGGTAGTACCATAGAGATGGCACGAATTCTCGGTAGCATTGCCGTTTCGGGTTCTCAGTTTCGACACATCATCCTTGGTACGCAAGATACTGGTAACAATAATTTTATGCAAAGGAATGCCCTTAATCTGCAGCGAATCAAAATACGCCCGACCGATATCCTGCAACAATACCGAAGCCCTAGGCACCAGATAAGGAATGCTGTTGTTCAACTTATCCACATAAAAGAAAGGATTGCTGCCCACATACACCAGTTTACCCTTGCTATGCTCAGCCTCCTCACGGTTCTGAACCGGAGCCACGCCATGCCTGCTGGCAGCCACAATCTGTACATCCTGCTGATCAGGGAAGGTATTTCCGAAATGAGGCACCGAGAAAATGCGATGCTTCACCTCCTTGCCATTCTTATCGAAAAATATCGAAAAACTGCCATCAGAGGCTGTATCAGGAGTTACCGACAGTTCATCCTGAGCACCAGCCGAAGCCATTAAATCTCCTCTTAATGAATCGATTGCCGTACTGTCTTTCCCATCAGAATGAGCCGTTAACCTAGGCTCAGCCACACTCGGAAAAATAACACGGACCAGTGCCAACAACAGCACGACTACCAAAAAACCTTGCAAATATCTATTCTTACTAATCTTCATAACTAAAAATTTCCTGCAAAGGTAACAAAAAGTATTGAAATATTTGCTCAATTCACAGAAAAGTAGTAATTTTGCAGCGTTATATAACATTATTTAGAACATTAAGGTTGCAAACCAATAAGAAATATAAATATTTTGATAGAGAAACATATTATACTCGAAGATATAGATCCAGTGATGTTCTATGGCGTAGGAAATGGTAACCTACAGATGATTAAGTCACTGTATCCTAAGTTGCGTATCGTTGCACGCGACAACGTGATTCGTGTGCTCGGCGACGAGGAGGAGATGGCGAAAGCAGAAGAAGACATTGAGCTGATGCGCAAGCACTTAGCTAAATACAACATGCTCAATGAAGAGGATATCCTTGATATTGTGAAAGGCAAACAGACCAAAGCAGACTCCGTGAAAGGCGTGCTGGTATATAGCATCAGCGGCCGACCTATCAAGAGCCGCAGCGAGAACCAGCAGCAGCTCATCGAGGCTTACGAAAAGAACGATATGATATTTGCTGTGGGTCCTGCCGGAACCGGTAAGACCTACCTCAGCATCGCCCTTGCCGTGAAAGCCCTCAAGGAGAAAGCTATCAAGAAGATCATCCTCTCAAGACCTGCCGTAGAAGCAGGCGAAAAGCTCGGATTCCTGCCGGGCGACATGAAAGATAAGATAGACCCTTACCTGCAACCGCTCTATGATGCGTTGGAAGATATGATTCCTGCCGTCAAGTTGCAAGATATGATGGAAAAGCACATTATCCAGATTGCGCCACTCGCCTTCATGCGTGGACGCACCCTCAGCGACGCCGTCGTCATCCTCGACGAGGCGCAGAATACAACCTCACAGCAGATCAGAATGTTCCTCACCCGTATGGGTATGAACACCAAAATGATCATCACCGGCGACCTGACACAGATAGACTTGCCTCGCGAACAGCGAAGCGGACTGAAAGAGGCGCTCAAGATCCTGGAAAGAGTAGAAGGAATCGGAGTCGTGAAACTGGGACAGAAGGATATTGTGCGACACAAACTCGTAACCCGCATCGTCAACGCATACGACAAGTATGACAAGGAGAGAGCGGAAGCACGAGAAGCGCTGAAAGCAGAAAAAGATAATTCAAAATAATCAGAATTAAGAATGAACAGAATGATTATTCAAAGCATATCATCAAGTTCAAAGTTCAAAATTCAAAGTTCAAAGTAAAATGAAAGCATTAACAAAAACAGATTTCCATTTCGATGGACAGAAGAGTGTTTACCACGGTAAAGTACGTGATGTGTATGACATTAACGACGACATCCTCGTGATGGTCGCTACCGACAGAATCTCAGCATTCGATGTTGTTCTGCCAAAGGGTATTCCATTCAAGGGCCAGGTGCTCAACCAGATTGCAGCTAAGTTCCTGGACACAACTACAGATATCTGTCCAAACTGGAAGTTGGCTACTCCAGACCCTATGGTTACAGTAGGTTTGAAGTGCGAAGGTTTCCGCGTGGAGATGATCATCCGTTCTATCCTCACCGGTAGTGCATGGCGTGACTATCAGAAGGGATGCCGCGAGATCTGCGGTGTGAAGTTGCCTGACGGAATGCGCGAGAACGAGCGTTTCCCAGAGCCTATCATCACCCCTACTACAAAGGCTGACGAGGGTCACGACATGAACATCTCTAAGGAAGAGATCATCGCCCAGGGCATTGTTAGTGCAGAGGATTACGCTGTAATGGAGGACTATACACGCCGCATCTTCGCCCGTGGCCAGGAAATCGCTGCCAAGCAGGGATTGATCCTCGTTGATACCAAGTATGAGTTCGGCAAGCGCGACGGCAAGGTTTATCTCATCGACGAGATCCATACTCCAGACTCTAGCCGCTACTTCTACGCAGACGGCTACGAGGAGAAGTTCGAGAAGGGTGAGCCACAGCGCCAGCTTTCTAAGGAATTCGTTCGCCAGTGGCTCATTGAGCACAACTTCATGAACCAGCCTGGTCAGACTATGCCAGAGATTACCGACGAGTATGCAGAGAGCGTATCCGACCGCTACATCGAGCTGTACGAGCACATCACAGGCGAGAAGTTCGACAAGGCTGCTGAGGAAGGCGACATCGCCGCCCGCATCGAGAAGAACGTAATCGAGTGGCTTGCTGCACACAAGTAATATATAAATAAGGTATATTGCTCGACAAAAGTAAGTAATATATAAATAATGTATAAACAAGAACAGATTAAGCCCTACGAGGGCACAGGAGAAAAGGGAAAGTTGGTAGAGGAGATGTTTGATAACATCGCCCCTACCTACGACACCCTGAACCACCGCCTCTCGTGGGATATCGATAAGGGATGGCGCAAGAAGGCAATCAAGCGGCTTGCGCCCTTCTCTCCAAAGAAAATGCTCGACATCGCCACAGGCACCGGCGACTTCGCCATCCTATCCGCACAGATGCTGCATCCCGACAAGCTCGTGGGAGCAGATATCTCGCAGGGGATGATGGAGATAGGAAGACAGAAAGTGAAGCACCTGGGACTGGACCAGGTAATCCGCTTCGACAAGGAAGACTGCCTCAACCTCTCGTACGAAGACAACACCTTTGATGCGGTAACAGCCGCCTTCGGCATCCGCAACTTCCAGAACCTGGACCAGGGACTGCGCGAAATGTGCCGAGTACTGAAGAAGGGAGGACATCTCTGCATCGTGGAACTCACCACTCCAGTCAGCTTCCCGATGAAGCAGCTGTTCCACATCTATTCGCATACCGTATTGCCTATCTACGGTAAGCTGATATCGAAAGACCAGAGTGCCTACAGCTATCTCACCAAGACCATCGAGGCATTCCCACAGGGAGAAACGATGATGGAGGTATTCAAGAAGGCAGGATTCGAAAAGGCTGAGTTCAAGAGACTCACCTTCGGCATCTGCACCCTTTATTTCGCAACAAAATAAAACAAAGATATTATGGACAAGTATGGACTCATAGGTTATCCCCTAGGACATTCGTTCTCAAAAGGCTACTTCAACGAGAAGTTTGAGAACGAGGGCATCGATGCCCAATATATCAACTTCGAGATTCCATCCATCGAGGATCTCACCGAGATTCTCGACTCTAATCCGGAGTTAAAAGGCCTCAATGTAACCATCCCTTACAAGGAGAAGGTAATCAGTTATCTTGATCAGGTTAGCCCCGAGGCAAATGCCATTGGAGCTGTCAACGTGGTGAAAGTGGAGCATAAAGGCGACGAGACTATCCTCAAGGGATACAACAGTGATGTCATCGGTTTCACCCAGAGCATCGAACCTTTCATCGAGTCTTTCCACAAGAAGGCATTGATTCTCGGTACGGGCGGTGCATCCAAAGCCATCAACTACGGCTTGAAATCGCTCGGACTGGAGACTGTCTTCGTGAGTCGATACGAACGTCCAGGTACTATCCAGTACGATAAAATCACCCCTGAGGTCATCAAGGAATACAATGTCATCGTGAATTGTACGCCTGTAGGTATGTATCCTCATGTAGATGAGTGCCCTCCACTGCCTTACGAGGCGATGGATACCCATACACTACTCTACGACCTCATCTACAATCCCGATGAAACCCTCTTCATGAAGAAGGGAAAAGAGCGCGGAGCCACAGTGAAGAATGGCTTGGAAATGCTCTTGCTGCAAGCTTTTGCATCATGGGATTTCTGGCAAGAAGAAAAATAAGCATATCATAAAGTTCAATGTTCAAAGATCAAAGTTCAAAGTTCAAAATAAGAATATGAGTAACAATAGATACATGATGCGCGGTGTAAGCGCAGCAAAGGAAGATGTTCACAACGCTATCAAGAACATCGACAAGGGTATTTTCCCACAGGCTTTCTGCAAGATTATCCCTGATATCCTGGGAGGTGACCCAGAGTATTGCAACATTATGCATGCCGACGGTGCAGGTACCAAGTCTAGCTTGGCATACATGTACTGGAAGGAGACTGGCGACCTCTCTGTATGGAAGGGTATCGCTCAGGATGCTATCGTGATGAATACCGACGACCTGCTCTGCGTGGGTGCCGTAGATAACATCCTCGTCAGCTCTACCATCGGCCGCAACAAGATGCTCATCCCTGGCGAGGTGATCTCAGCTATCATCAACGGTACTGACGACCTGCTCCACGAGATGCGCGAGATGGGTATCGGCATCTATCCTACAGGCGGTGAGACTGCCGATGTAGGCGACCTGGTTCGTACCATCATCGTTGACTCTACCGTAACCTGCCGCATGAAGCGCAGCGACGTCATCGACAATGCCAACATCCGCCCAGGCGATGTTATCGTAGGTCTTTCTTCTACAGGTCAGGCTACATACGAGAAGAAGTACAACGGCGGTATGGGTAGCAACGGTTTGACTTCTGCCCGCCACGATGTATTCGCCAAGTATCTCGCAGAAAACTATCCTGAGAGCTACGATCACGCAGTGCCAGACGAGTTGGTTTACAGCGGTAAGTATAAGTTGACCGATGAGGTTGAGGGTTCTCCTATCAATGCCGGAGAGCTGGTACTCTCTCCTACCCGTACCTATGCCCCAGTAATCAAGAAGCTCCTGGATGAGCTTCGCCCAGAGGTTCACGGTATGGTTCACTGCACAGGTGGTGCCCAGACCAAGGTTCTGCACTTCGTAGGCGAAAACTGCAAGGTAGTGAAGGACAACATGTTCCCAGTACCTCCACTCTTCAAGGCAATCCACGACTGCTCAGAGACCGACTGGAAGGAGATGTATCAGGTATTCAACATGGGTCACCGCATGGAAATCTACGTTCGCCCAGAGGTAGCCGAGAAGGTTATCGCCATCAGCAAGAGCTTCAACATCGATGCCCAGATTGTGGGTCACATCGAGGAAGGCAAGCGCAGCCTGACCATCAAGAGCAAATTCGGAACATTCGAATACTAAAAAAGAATTTAAAATTAATGGATAATAACAACATATTACAGAAGCTAGAAGGCTTAGAGAGCCGATACGAGGAAGTAAGCACCCTCATTACCGACCCTGATGTCATCGCCGACCAGCCACGCTACGTGAAGCTCACCAAGGAGTGGAAAGACCTTGGCGACATCATGGACGCACGCAAGCGATACATCAACTGTCTGAACAGCATCAAGGAGGCTAAGGATATCCTCGCCAACGAAAGCGACCCTGAAATGAAGGAGATGGCTCGCGAGGAACTCAACGAGAACGAGGCGCTGCAGCCTAAGCTCGAAGAAGAAATCAAGATCGCCCTGGTTCCTAAGGATCCAGAGGATGCCAAGAATGTACAGATGGAGATCCGTGGCGGTGCCGGTGGCGACGAGGCTGCCCTCTTCGCCGGTGACCTCTTTGCCATGTATAAGAAATATTGTGAGTCTAAGGGATGGACCATCAGCGTGACATCTGTCTCTGAAGGTGCAGTAGGTGGATACAAGGAAATCGACTTCGCCGTAAGCGGAACAGACGTTTATGGTACCTTGAAGTATGAGTCTGGTGTTCACCGTGTTCAGCGTGTACCTGCCACTGAGACTCAGGGCCGTATGCACACCTCAGCTGCTACCGTGGCTGTATTGCCAGAAGCAGACAAGTTTGAGGTGAACATCAACGAAGGTGACATCAAGTGGGATACCTTCCGAAGCTCAGGTGCCGGTGGTCAGAACGTGAACAAGGTGGAGTCTGGAGTTCGCCTCCGCTATCCTTGGAAGAACCCTAACACAGGCGAGGTAGAGGAAATCCTCATCGAGTGTACCGAGACCCGTGACCAGCCAAAGAACAAGGAGCGTGCCTTGAGCCGCCTCTATACCTTCATCCACGACCGTGAGCATCAGAAGTATGTTGACGATATCGCCAGCCGCCGTAAGAGCCTCGTCTCTACCGGTGACCGTAGTGCGAAGATTCGTACCTACAACTTCCCACAGGGCCGTGTTACCGACCACCGTATCGGTTACACCACCCACGACCTCAATGGTTTCCTGGCTGGTAACATCCAGGATATGATTGATGCATTGACCGTGGCTGAGAACGCAGAGAAACTGAAAGAAACAGAATTGTAAAACCCTTACCGAGGTTTCGTATGTGGCTCCGCAGTTTTAAAGCTTTTGCCCTTACAGGGCGACAGGTCTGATGACATGATTACCCAGGGTGTTGCCCTGGGCTAGGGGCTTCTGCCCTTTCAGGGCGTGTGGAGCAAACATCTGAAATTCAAGTGTAAAGCAAACAACTGAAATTCAAATAACTTAAAAAGAAATGAACAGAAAAGAACTTGTAGAGCAGATTTTCGCCAAGAAGAGTTTCTTGTGCGTAGGTCTTGATACAGATATCAATAAGTTGCCTAAGTGCATCACAGAGAGTGAGGAAATCCAGGGCGCAGAAGCAGAGATGATGTTTAAGTTCAACCAGGCTATCATCGACGCAACCGCTCCTTACTGTGTGGCTTACAAGCCAAACCTGGCTTTCTACGAGAGCCGTGGTATCGACGGCATGATCGCCTTCGAGAACACCATCAAGTATCTCAAGAGCCACTATCCAAACCACTTCATCATCGCAGATGCCAAGCGTGGAGATATCGGCAACACATCCAAGATGTATGCCCAGACTTTCTTCGAGGAGTACAATCTCGATTCTGTAACCGTAGCTCCTTACATGGGCGAGGATTCTGTCAAGCCATTCCTCGAGTATGAAGGCAAGTGGGTCATCCTCCTGGCTTTGACCAGCAACAAGGGTAGCCACGACTTTCAGCTCACAGAGGACAAGGAAGGCGAGCGCCTTTTCGAGAAGGTTCTGAAGAAGAGCCAGGAATGGGGCAACGATGAGAACATGATGTACGTAGTAGGTGCTACTCAGGGTCAGATGTTCGAGGACATCCGCAAGGTAGCTCCTAACCACTTCCTCCTCGTACCAGGTGTAGGTGCCCAGGGTGGTAGCCTCCAGGAGGTTTGCAAGTATGGCATCATCAAGGATTGCGGTCTGCTCGTCAATTCATCTCGCGGCATCATCTACGCTAGCAATGGCGATGACTTCGCAGAGGTAGCAGGCCAGAAGGCAAAGGAACTCCAGGAGGAAATGGCAGCCGAGCTTGCCAAACTGGGCTAAGTCTCCCGCTAGGCGTCCCGCCAAGAAAGTCTCCCGCTAGGCGTCCCGGCGGATTTGAAATCCGCCGTAAAAAAGGTTCGACCTATTAAACCGGGGGATTTGCAATCCCCCACCAAAAATAAGATTTTAGGCGCAAAGTATCTTGAAAAAGAGGCTTTGCGCCTAAAAAATACCCATTTGTTTGCGAAAAAAGCAAAATATTACGAAAGAATGACAAGATCCTAAATTTATTTTGTTATTTTTGCAAACAGAATGTGTTTCCTAAAAGAGAATCTTGCAAGGAGACCCTAAGTAAAACAAACTAGAAGATTGATAAATATGGAATTTACCGCAGCGCAAATAGCCCAGTTCGTTCAGGGCCGTGTGGAAGGTGATGAGAATGCAACAGTCAACACCTTCGCTAAAATCGAAGAAGGCAAGGAAGGCGCTATCTCGTTCCTTTCAAACCCTAAATATACTCACTTCGTGTACGACACAAAGTCGAGCATCGTACTCATCGACGAAAACGTGGAATTGGATCATCCTGTTTCTACCACCCTCATTCGTGTGAAGAATGCATACGAGTGCGTGGCAAAGTTGCTCCAGATGTATGAATCAATGAAACCTAAGAAGACGGGCATCGACCCATTGGCTTTCGTTTCTCCTAAGGCTAAGGTGGCTGAGAACGTCTATATCGGTGCTTTCGCCTATATCAGCGATGGCGCAGAGGTGGGCGAAGGTAGCCAGATTTATCCTCACGCTTACATCGGCGAGGGTGTGAAGATCGGCAAGAATGCCCTCATCTACCCTCACGTAACCATTTATCACGGCTGTAAGCTCGGCGACAACGTAACTCTCCATGCAGGTTGCGTCATCGGTGCTGATGGCTTCGGCTTCGCTCCAGGTCCTGACGGATACGACAAGATTCCTCAGATTGGTATCGTTACTATCGAGGATGATGTGGAGATTGGTGCCAACACCTGCGTTGACCGCTCTACCATGGGTTCTACCTACGTTCGCAAGGGCGTGAAGCTCGACAACATGGTTCAGATTGCCCACAACACCGACATCGGTGCCAACACCGTGATGTCTGCACAGGTGGGTGTAGCCGGCAGTACCAAGGTAGGCGAATGGTGTATGTTTGGCGGACAGGTGGGTCTTGCAGGTCACATCACCATCGGCGACAAGGTATTCCTCGGAGCACAGAGCGGTGTGCCAGGCAGCCTCAAGAGCGGCCAGCAGCTCATCGGTACTCCTCCTATGGAGCAGCGTGCTTACTTCAAGTCACAGGCCATCTTCCGTCGCCTGCCTGACATATACAAGGAACTCAACGACCTGAAGAAGCAGATTGAAGAATTAAAGAAAAATAAATAAAACTATATATAATTATGTCAAAACAGAAGACACTGAAAGGTAGCTTCTCTCTTTGCGGCAAGGGATTGCACACAGGCTTGAGCCTCACCGTGACTTTTAATCCTGCACCAGAGAACACCGGTTATAAGATACAGCGCATCGACCTCGAAGGCGAGCCTATCATCCAGGCTGTAGCTGAGAACGTCGTTGAAACCCAGCGTGGCACCGTACTCGGTAAGGGCGATATTCGCATCTCTACCATCGAGCACGGTATGTCAGCACTCTATGCCCTCGGCATCGACAACTGTTTCATTCAGGTAAACGGTCCTGAGTTCCCTATCCTCGACGGCTCTGCATCTATGTATGTAGAGAAGATTCAGAGCGTGGGCATCCAGGAGCAGAATGCAGAGAAGGACTACTATATCATCCGTCATAAGATTGAGGTGAAGGACGACAACGGTTCTGTCATCACCATCCTTCCAGACGAGGAGTTCAGTATTACGGCTATGTGTTCTTTCGAGAGCAAGTTCATCAACAGCCAGTTTGCTACCCTCGACAAGATGGAGACCTATGTTGACGAGATTGCTTCAGCACGTACCTTCGTTTTCGTTCGCGATATCATGCCATTGCTCCAGGCTAACCTTATCAAGGGTGGCGACTTGGACAATGCCATCGTTATCTACGAGCGCCAGGTAGAACAGGCTCAGCTCGATCAGCTCGCCGATCATCTCAAGGTACCTCACATGGATGCCAACAAGTTGGGTTACATCCAGCACCGTCCTTTGCAGTGGGAGAACGAGTGTACTCGCCATAAGCTGCTCGACATCATCGGCGATATGGCGCTCATCGGTAAGCCTATCAAGGGTCGCATCATCGCTACCCGTCCGGGCCACACCGTGAACAACAAGTTCGCCCGCCTCATGCGCAAGGAGATCCGCAAGCACGAAATCCAGGCTCCTATCTACGATCCAAACGAGGAGCCTATCATGGATAATATCCGCATCCGTCAGCTCCTGCCTCATCGCTACCCAATGCAGTTGGTAGATAAGGTCATCGCTATGGGTCCTACCAGCATCGTGGGCATTAAGAACGTAACCAGCAACGAGCCATTCTTCACCGGTCACTTCCCAGAGGAGCCAGTAATGCCAGGCGTTCTCCAGGTAGAGGCGATGGCACAGTGTGGCGGTCTGCTCGTATTGAACCAGCTGGAAGAGCCTGAGCGCTGGAGCACTTACTTCATGAAGCTCGACGACGTGAAGTTCCGCAAGAAGGTGGTTCCGGGCGATACCCTCCTCTTCCGTGTGGAGTTGCTCGCACCAGTACGTCATGGCATCAGCTCAATGAAGGGCTATATGTTCGTAGGCGATCAGGTGGTGGCAGAGGCTACTTTCACTGCACAGATTGTTAAGAACAAGTAATAATAAGATAGAAATATGAATCAGATTAGTCCATTAGCGTTTGTTCATCCAGAGGCAAAACTCGGTGACAACAACATTATCGGTCCTTTCTGCTATATCGACAAGGACACCGTTTTGGGCGATAACAACGTATTGCAGAACAGCGTTACCATCCACGTGGGCGCTCGTATCGGCAACAATAATGAATTCTTCCCAGGTGCCAGCATCTCTACCAAGCCTCAGGACTTGAAGTTCAAGGGCGAGGTGACAACCTGCGAGGTGGGCGACAACAACAGCATCCGTGAGAACGTTACTATCTCTCGTGGTACTGCCTCTAAAGGCAAGACCGTGGTAGGCAGCAACAACCTCCTGATGGAGACTGTTCACGTGGCTCACGACTGCGAGCTGGGCAGCGGCTTGATTATCGGTAACTCTACCAAGTTTGCCGGCGAGGTGGTTGTAGATGACAACGCCATCGTCAGCGCCAACGTTCTCGTTCATCAGTTCTGCCACATCGCAGGCTACGTGATGATCCAGGGCGGTTGCCGTTTCTCTCAGGATATTCCTCCTTACATCATTGCCGGCAAGGAGCCTACCCGCTATTGCAGCATCAACCTCATCGGTTTGCGTCGCCGTGGTTTCAGCAACGAGACCATCCAGAACATCCACGAGGCTTATCGCCTGCTCTACAGCAAGGGCATCCTGAAGGAAGGTATCGAGGAAATCAAGAAGAACCTTGAGGTGACCAAGGAAATCCAGTACATCATCGACTTCGTAGAGAGTTCTCAGCGAGGCATCATCCGATAATGAAAACTTTAATTGTAGTGCTCGGTCCTACCGGTGTAGGTAAGACCGAGCTCTGTCTTTCTCTGGCAGAGCATCTCTCTATCCCTATTATCAATGCCGACTCCCGCCAGATCTTCGCAGAACTCCCTATCGGAACCGCAGCACCTACTGCCGAACAGCAGCAGCGGGTGAAGCATTATTTCGTAGGCAACCACCACATCGAAGATTATTACAGCGCAGCCCAATACGAGGCCGATGTGATGAATCTCCTGGAAGAAGAAATCTTCAAGAATCACGATGTGGCGCTTCTTACAGGCGGCAGTATGATGTATATCGATGCCGTATGCAAGGGTATCGACGATATTCCTACCGTGCGGGATGACATCCGTACCTGGATGAAACAGCGCCTGGAAGACGAAGGCTTGGAAGCGCTGGTAGAAGAACTCCACAAGATGGACCCGGAGCATTGGGCGATAGTAGATAAGAAGAATCCCCGCCGCGTGGTGCATGCCTTGGAAATCTGTCACCAGACTGGCAAGACTTATACTTCTTTCCGAGTAGCCGAAAAGAAGCAGCGTCCTTTCCGCATCATCAAGATAGGCCTGAACCGCGACCGTGCCGAACTGTACAATCGCATCAATCAGCGTGTGCTGATGATGATGGAGAAAGGCCTGGAGGCAGAAGCCCGCAGCGTATATCCACACAAGGGTCTCACCGCCTTGAGAACCGTGGGCTACAAGGAGATGTTTGCCTATTTCGATGGCGAGATAGATAAGGATGAAGCCATCCGCCAGATACAGTCGCATAGCCGTGAATATATGCGCAAGCAGCTCACCTGGTTTAAGCGAGATGCCGAAATCCACTGGTATCATCCCGACCAGCAGGGTGAAATCATCCGATTCATTGATGAAGAGATATAGACATAATCGCCCGATAGCATCAAAGAATATGCTATCGGGCGATTTTCATATCATAAATTCCTACATTTCTACCTGATTCACAATCTCACCATCAAACATATTGATGATTCTATCGGCATAATTGGCATCGTGCAGCGAGTGGGTTACCATTACGATGGTGGTGCCTTCCTTATGCAACTCAGAAAGCAGTTCCATCACCTCCTTGCCGTTCTTGGAATCCAGATTTCCCGTAGGCTCATCGGCAAGAATCAGCTTAGGATGCGGCAGGATGGCACGGGCGATAGCGGTGCGCTGCTGCTGACCACCCGAAAGCTGCGATGGGAAATGCTTGGCACGATGGGATATCGCCACGTGTTCCATCACATCCTCGGCACGCTTACGACGTTCCTTGCCGGATACTCCCATATACAGAAGCGGCAACTCGATATTCTCTACCACATTCAACTCATCAATCAGGTTGAAACTCTGGAACACAAAACCTATCATACCCCTTCTTATCAGGGTACGCTCACTCTCCTTCAGCGTGCTAACATCCTTGCCGTCGAGCAGATAGCTGCCGCTTGTAGGATTATTCAGCAGGCCAATGATGTTCAGCAAGGTAGATTTGCCACATCCCGAAGGTCCCATGATGGCAACAAATTCGCCTTCCTTCACCTGCAAACTGATATTACGCAAAGCCCAGGTCTCCACTTCCTCTGTCTGAAATACTTTCTTGATATTATTTAATTGAATCATAATCTTTATCGTTTCTTTAAATTCATATTATACTTTTATACTTTCAAATGACGCATTTTATTCCTTAGCCAGAATCTCCGAAGGATCCACCTTCATAATCTTGCGTACCTGGCAGGCGATGATAGCAGCAATGAAGCCTATCACTATCACTATACTCAGGATGATAGGGAAGACAGGATTGATTTCTACCATATCGAACATCTTACTCAGAACAATATGGAACAGCAACATGGCTACCACCGCAAACACCATGGCTATGAGCGTGATCACCAGATAGGTTCGTCCGAAGAGTTTGGTAATATCCCTTGTCAGGGCACCGTTCACCTTACGGATAGCCACCTCCTTCTTGCGGGTCTGCGTATCCAGCATCACCGTACTGAAGATGCTTATCAGGCAGATAGCCAGACTCACGATAGCCAGGATCCACGCAATATTTTGCAGTATTTCCAATGCAAACATTTCCCTCGCCATATAGTAACGCAGATTGGATGACATCGGTTTTACCACCGCAGGCTCCAATTTCTGTATCGTTCTATCTACGGCAACCTGCATCTCCTTATATTCACCCGGCTTTGCCACAAGAATATAATGTGTGGCACCATAAGCCTCTTTGGGGTCAATGACTATGAATGAGTATATATCAGTTTTCATACTCCCTTCATAAGGTACCGACTGGAACGTTCCGGCTATCTGATAGGAATCCATCTCATCTACGGTCAATATATCATTAGGAGCAACATGATATTGACGTATAAGCTTATACAACTCCTCATTTACCAGGATACATTTCTTCCGGTTTGCCTTCGGCTTCCAATTCACCTTGATCTTGAAGAAATCGAGATAGGAGGTATCTGATGTCATCTGAATTTTATAATTCGTCACATTACTATAGCTAACAAAAAGATCACCTTTCCAAACAGCCTTGCTGAACTCCTCGTTCTCTGCCAGTTCGTTAACTTTCCAAAATCCATAGCTATAAGGAATCCATCGTTCTACCTGCGGCAAATGGATGAGCTTGTCTCTGAGGCGCTGGACATTTTCTGCCGCATTTGTCTGCAGAAACAGACTCTGCTTATATGCACGCTCGTCATCAGGTATATGATTGAAATCTGCCATCTTGCCCACCCAGCACAGGAGGCAGAATGTGACACCCAGGAAGAACATACTGATCATCACCTGCACACCCAACATCGTATTGCGGAACCAATGGTTATGACTTCTTCTCATTCCTGATTCGAGTGCTTGCGAATGCTTACAAATTCGACTCAGCACAATCCAGATAATGGCGAGACACAACATCATCACTACCAGACCAATCACCAGACTATAGAGATACAGATGACTGATGGTTCCTAACTCAGAGGTGATTTCTGCAAACTGAGGCTTTGCCAGATAATCACAAATCCAGGCTCCCATCAATACTGCCACCAAATAAGCCACCAGCACGATCATCACCACCTCGGTAGCAAACATAGAGAAGAGTTGGAGACGTGTGGCACCATTGGTAATTCGAAGCGAAATTTCACGTCTGCGCATCCAGAACAGCTGCGTCTGCATCCTCAGGAAACCGATGATGGCAGCCAGCAGAATCAACGAACCAATCAGATAAGTAATGGAACAAGCTATTGCTACGGTAGAATACTCTTCGCTCAACCGATCTTTCAGCTTTTCTGTTTTTACCTTCAGCCCCAATGGTTTCAATCTGCTGTTCACCTCTGCTTTCAACTGTTGTGGCGTGCATCCCTCTTTCAACACCACATACAAATTCATAGCATAAAATTGCTCGGGATCCATATCTTCCAACTCCCATGGCGAGTAAAAGAGAGCAGAACTGTTTTGCTCAGTCAATGATAAGTCTTGATAGACATCCACCAATCTCAACTGATAATTTCCATAGTCTTTACTCAAACGAATACTTGCACCCACAGGATTCTTGTCACCAAAGATTTGCTTTGCCTGCTTTTCGTTGATAATGGCATCATGCGGCCCCAGCACCTTAATCTTTTCGCCCGTAATGGCAGAACGGATACCAACAAAGTTGGGATAATTTCGATCAAGGGGAACTGCATCCAACGGCGTCTTTCGCCTTGTATTGCCGTTTAGGGTAAACTCAGCCCAGCCGCCTGTAAGCATACCATTAGGAGCATAAGGTCCCTGCTCTATGCAACGAGGTCCTCCATTCGCCTTCACCGCCCTTACGATATCACCATTGATACGAATTGAATGATCCGATTGACGTTTTTGGATGGAATCGAATCGGAGGTTATAAACCCTGTCATAATAAGGTTCATGGTTAATGGAAGCCATGCGGAAATTCTGCAGAAACGAATACACCGTGGCAAGCGTCACCATACCGATGGCAAGCGACAGGATGCTGCCCAGAGTCTGCACCTTGTACTTGAGAATGTTGCGCAGGGCAACCTTCAGGTTGTGTAATAACATATTCATATTTACTAGTCTTTATATAATTTATTTACGTGAAAGATTGAATTTTATTATCTATGACGGATGATGATTTTTGATAATCCAAGATAAAAGTCTATCTCAAATCTATCTCTTTTTCGCTGGCGATTTGGGTATATCCGCTTACGATAACCTTGTCGCCCGGCTTCAAGCCGGAAGTAATTTCGAATTGCTGCGGATTCTGTCTGCCAACATTGATATTCACCCGCTGCGCCTTCTTGCCATCGTCAGATACCCGGAATATCCAATATCCGTTGGTCGTTTGGAAGAAATCACCATTCGGAATCACCGTGGCTTGTTCCGGCTTGCCCAATTCCAACAGCACCCGATAACTCTTGCCCAATCGGATATTGGCGGGAGTCTTGCCGCAGAAAGTTAATTCGCAGACAAACTGATGGTCCTTCACCTCAGGAATCACCCGCGATACGCGAAGCGGAAACTGATGACCATCATACTCGATATGGGCAGGAAGTCCGGCGATAACGCGGTCGATGTAATACTCAGCCAGCGAAACCTGCAGTTTAAACTGGCTCATCACCTTGATCTGTCCGATGCTCGCCCCGGACGAAACCTGCTGACCTTGGGTTACCCCCAAATAACTCAGTTGTCCGCTTACGGGAGCCCGAACCACCAACTGCTGGGTGCGGCCCTTCATTCTCGACAATTTCTTGTTGGCTTCCATCCTGTTGGCAGCAATCATTTCGCGCTTCAATCGGGTAGATACGGAATCATGCTTCAGGTTTTGCATCTGCAAGAGCACCTTCTGCCGCTGATATTCGTAATCTTCCTCAGCCACTTCCAGTTCCGCCTTACTCTTGATGCCCATACGATATTCCTCCCGGCTCTGCTTGAGCGATTTCTTCAAGCTCGCCATCTGATGCTGGGCATCCAAGGCTTGCTGGCGCAGATTGATGGACTTCTGTGTCATTTCAATCTCCTGTTCCTGACAGTTGCGAAGCTTACTGCTCCATGCATCCTGCTCATCATCGATAGAATGATAGAGTTCCGGATTCTGAAGCACCAGGATGGTATCGCCCTGCTGCAGCATGGCTCCTTCTTCTGCCACCACCCGTTCCACGAATCCATTCTCCATCGCATTCACCTGGATGGTCTTGTAGGGATGAACCAGTCCTTCTACATCCACATACTCCCAGAAAGGAGCCTTCTTCACTTCGGCTATCACTACGCTATCCATATCCACCCTTCGGGTGCCCGAAGTAACGATCAGGAAAAGGGCATAGATCAGGATGGCGATGCCTGCTGCACCCGACAGGATAGGATATCGGTAGCGGATATACCACGGTTTCGGTTGTTTCTTTATATCCATATTATTCTGCTGTTATTCATTTCACCTTATTTATTTTATAGGAAGATGATTCCATGAGAAAAGATTCTATGAAAAAGGATTCCATGAGAAGCCTTATTCTATAGGAAGTTCTTCCTTCAGTTCTTTATTGTGTTCGAAATCGAATCCCGTCATACTTCGGAGCGTATAGTAAAGACTCCAGTAAGTTCGCATGGTCGAGATGTAATTGCGCCGGGCAGCATCTTTCTCGCTGATGGCTGCATTCAGGTCGAGTATCGAGTTGCGACCCATGATATAGAGCCGGCGCGCCACCACATGTCGCTTCTCGGCACGCTGGTCGGTGAGCGATGCCACATGCACCTTTCGGGCTTGCATATTAAACTGCAATACCAGTTTTTCTACGTTCTGGTAGAAATCCCGCATGCCTTGCTCCACTTGCGTCTGGGTAAGCGCCAACTGCGATTTGGCTTCTCTTACCCTACCCTTTCCCCGTCCCCAATCCAATATTGGAAGGGCGATGGTGATGCTTGCCGATTGCTGGATCATCGGACTGCGATAGGCAGCACCGATGTCGGCTCCCGTCTGCGAGAGTCCGAACTGCATATAGAGTTCTGCTTTCAATCCGGCATTGGCACGAGCCTGCGCCAACCGGCTCTCGCTCTCCTTCTGGATACGACGGTAATAATCGGGATCCGGACTATTCAACAAAGCCCAATCTATCGCCCGTTGCAAAGGAACCTCAAAGGCAGGCACCTCTTCCGGCATCACCAGACTGATGTCCTGCGATTGTTCCAACCCCAGAAACGAGCGGATGGTCTGCATCTTCTCCCGCAAAGCCACCTGGGCATCCATCACATTGGTCTCCTCGTTCAAACGGTTGATTTCCAGCTGCAGCATCTCGTTTTCCGAAATCGTTCCATTCTCATACCGCCCCTTCGCCATCTGATAAAGCGTATCAGCAGAAGCAAAGTTCTGTTTTGCCATCTCCCATTCTGCTTGCGCCGAAGCCAGACCAAAGAAATGTTCACAGGCTTTTGCCGAAACAATCTCCAACGTTTCGGCATATCGCTTTTTGGATTCCCGGAACCGGATAGGTTCTATCCGTCGATCCCACTTCAACGAGTTATAGCCAAAAAGACTCTGCTCATAACCCACGATAAAGGGTTGACTACTATAGGCTGTTATCTTGTTGTGCAACTCATCCAAGCGGTTGAGCGAACTCTTCACAAAAAGGCTACCACCCGTCAGGGAGATATTCTGGTTGATTTTCAGAGTAAGGTCGGCACTCAACTGATCTTGCTTCAGAAAGAGGGCCGTACCATCCGACTGGGTTATCTTGTTCACCTCCTTATTAATATAAGGTGAAGATGAGAGGGAAAGCGAAGGCAGATAGTTGGCCTGATGATACCGATAAGCCCAGTAAGCAGACAGAAAGGTATTGCGGGCACTCTGCACCGATGGCGACTGCCGCTGCGCCATCGCAATGGTAGCCGCCAAGTCGAGCTGCAAAGTGTCGGCCTGGACATTCATGGCTGCAAGCGCCCATGCTATGAATATATAATTCTTGATCTTCATGATGATTACTTTTGCAAAAACTAACACAAAAGCCATGCCACAAAGATAAAGATATGATTATCAGGAAGATAAGCAATTCCGGATATAAAAAAGCGTGCGAAACCGCACGAAACGTGTGCGATTTCGCACGGTGCGCACATCCTCAATATGATAGGCATCCGTCTCTATCAGGCAGGAAGCACCACGCTAAAGGTGGTTTTATCGCCTGGTTTCGAAGAGGCGGTGATGGTTCCACCATGTAAGGTTACTATCTGCTTGCAGATACTCAACCCGATGCCCGAACCGTTCGTCTTGGTAGTAAAGAACGGCACAAAAATACGCTCCATCACCTCCGGAAGGATTCCCTTACCATTATCAGTAATGGAAATGATGAAATCGCGCTTGTTGCTCGAAAGATGAGTGGTAAGACGGACATAAGGAATCTGATTTTGAGCAGATTCAACCTCATCGGAAAGATCTGCAGCCTCATCCTTCACTCGATTCTCCACTGCTTCCTGTGCATTCTTCAGCAGATTAATCAGTACCTGTTCTATCTGCGAACGATCCATCAGCAACCTCTGGTCTTCGTTTTCTATCTCATAATGGAATATGGAATCCGGATAAAGATGCTGCAAATCAGCCACCAGATCACCAATCCTTACATCCTCAAACTGAGGTTTCGATATGCGTTGCAACTTTCGATAGTTCTCCACAAACTGCAGCAAGCCATTGCTCCTTCGATTGATGGCTTGCAATGCCATCAGCAGATCATCATGCTCCAGCGTATCCTGCTCCACCCCTACACATAGCGTATCAGCCAAAGAGATGATAGGAGTCAGCGAGTTCATGATTTCGTGGGTCAATACCCTCACCAGCTGCTGCTGCGCATCCGTCTCATTCTTCTGAATCACCGGTTGCACATTCTGCAAGGTATAGAGGCGATAGGCAAAGCCTTTATTAAAGAAGTTGGCCACGCTCAATACAAAGTCAGCCTTCCCCGCATTCTGATTTCCAGCATCCAAAGCCTTCTTGCTAGCTGCCCCCTCGTTGGTCTTGGTCTCCAACTGTACCAGTTTCTGCAATCCCGGCTTCAGCTGCATCATCATTTCCGGAAGCGCCCCATCCAGCACCTGCAAGTCGTGCAAGTGATGAATCGAAAAACCGCAGAGTCCATCCACGGCAGCCCGATTCATCCAATGCACCTTTCCCTGTTCATCCGCCACAATGAGAAAGGCATTGATGGTATCGAGCATCGTTCCGAAATACTGGTATTTCGCTTCCTGCAGCAAAGTGGTTTCCCGAAATTCATTCACCACTTCGTTAATCTGCTCTGCAAGATTCCGCTCTTCTCCCCTCAGATGATCCAACGAATACTGAAGCGAGAAGTCACGGGTGCGGATAGCCTCAATCAGTTGGCGCATCCGCTCATTGCTCTTATGATTGAATAAGTTATTGACGATTGACATAGTTTCAAAAATTTCCGAAGCATTAAACCCCGAGTTTGTCGATTTTCCTGTAAAGGGCGAAACGGGTAATACCCAGCAACTCTGCGGCCTGTGTAAGATTTCCATTGCTCAGGGAAATGGCGCGCTTAATGGCTTCACGCTCCAAGGTCTGAAGATTGAGCGAATCAACCTTTATGGAACCTGATGAAGAACTTGATGAAGAATCTGATGAAGAAGAACCCAATGCCACCACAGAATCCTCCAATCTGATATCCTCGGCAGCCAGTTCCGTCTTATCACTTAATACGATTGCCCTCTCGATGCAATGCTGCAGCTCTCTTACATTCCCCGGCCAGGTATGTTTCAGAAGTTTCTGTTTGGCAGATGTTCCCAGCACCACATCGCCAACACTATATTTTCCCGAATAAATCTTCAGGAAATATTCTGCCAGCAGAACGATATCCTCTCCACGTTCACGCAGCGGCGGAAGATGCAGTTCAATGGTATTCAACCGATAGAAGAGGTCCTGCCGGAATGTTCCTTCTCCCACCTTCTCACGCAGATGGGCATTCGTAGCCGCCAGAATCCTCACATCTACCCGGCTCACCTTATTGGAACCAATGCGCTGAGTCTCCCGCTTCTCAATCACCGTCAGAAGTTTCTGCTGCATCGGCAGGTTCAGATTTCCAATCTCATCCAGAAAGAGAGTACCGCCATCCGCCGTCTCAATTCGTCCTTCCTTCGCATTCCTGGCATCCGTAAACGCCCCCTTCTCGTATCCGAAAAGCTCGCTCTCGAAAAGATTCTCAGGGATACACCCCAGGTCGATATTTACAAACGACTTCCTTGCCCTGCCCGAAAGCTGATGCAAGGCATGTGCCACCACATCCTTTCCCGTACCATTCTCTCCGGTAATCAATACGTTGGCATCCGTAGCCGCCACACGCATCATCTGCGTTTTCAGTTCCCTCATGGCAGGGCATTCGCCAATCATTCCCGCAAACACATCTTGAGAAGATACAACAGACTTGGAATCAGAACATTGATTCATATTCAGTTTCAGTTCCGATTCCTTTTCCTGCGAATCCGAAGAATCCAGATTCCTTTCCCTGCTCAATTCCACGGCACTCTTCACCGTATCGAGCAGTTTATTCCTATCCCATGGTTTCGGAATAAAGTCGATGGCTCCCGCCTTGATAGCCCTCACCGCCTTCTCCGTATCCACGTAAGCCGTGATAAACAGCACCACGCTCTTGGGGTTATGCGCCAGAATCTTCTTCAGCCATTCATACCCCTCTTCGCCACTGATGGCATCCCGATGGAAGTTCATATCGAGCATGATGACATCAGGCATGAACGAATCCATCATTCCGATGATTCGTTCAGGCGTATTGATAACTCTAATACCCTCCACGTATGGTTTCAAAAGCATATTGAGCGACAAGAGAACATCCTCATTGTCATCCACTATCAGTATCTTTCCTTTTTTCTCCATTGCCATCATTTTTAATTATTTTGCCCACAAAGTTACTGCAAAAAAACGAGATAGCTTCGAAAAAAACATCATTTCTTCCAAAATTCTAAACAAAAGCGGTCTCCCAACCGCTATATTCCGATATTTTAAAGAAATAACGAAGAAATTTCCGAAAATATTTGGTGATTTCAAAATTTCGCTTTATCTTTGCACCCCAGTTATCAAGAAATCTCGGGGTTGACTGGATTTGACGGCGAGATGAAATGGTACGTAAGCATGCGGAGGCTCGTTGGCTACCTCCTAAATCCTAGTGAACAAAAAATTAATTGGCGAAAATAACTACGCTCTCGCTGCTTAATCGAAGTACAGTAGATTAACTTTATTCCGGCACAAGGTGCTGGAACGGGACATCGCTCAACGGATGTAGTTCCGAATCTTGTTGATCAAGCGGTGCAGGCAAATCGGAAATAGTTCATGTACGCCTCGTTGCATGGATGAAATTTTAGAGGATAAGGGTATGATTGGTGGTCCAGGTCTTGTCATACCTCGAAAATTGAAGGCTGGAATAAGCATGTAGAAAGCGTATGGTTTCCTTGTGCGGACGAGGGTTCGATTCCCTCCAGCTCCACCCTATTATTATAGAAGTCGCTGATTTTCAGCGGCTTCTTTTGTTTTAATCAGCACTTCTATGGGCATGGTAAACAGTAAGCCACTTTCAAAAACACTCTTCACTCTTCACCAGAATGGCACAAATATCTGTAGCTAAGCAACTTGCACGGGTGAAGAGCTTACGCCACCCTTCACCACTCGCAACCCCAGTGTTTATCGGGTTTTCAGCCGATTTGGTGAAGAGTGAAGAGTAAAAAAGCGAGTGGTTGTTTTACCAGCTCCCGACATATCGTTTTTTGCCTGGCAATGGCAGATTATTGCCCTGGGAAGGGGCAATGTTGTGCCATAGTGAGGCAATAAGCGATACAAGCCGCATTACGCATCGTCAGTACTATCATGGCGACCTATCAGTAACGTCTTTGCGCCTTGTAAGTACTATCGTTGTTGCTTGTAAGTACTATCATTGTTGCATCGTTTTTACGTAAATAGTCTTCGGAGTAACCTTTACTTGTTGCCGGAAGAATTAATGCAATAAGCCGGAGAAGCCTATACTTTCAGCCGCACAACAGCTGTTGTGCGCTTGCATAACAGCTGATATACGCTCGCCCGACACCTGTTATGCAAGCGGATATCAGCTGGTGGGCGATGAATTGTTGGATATAAGTTCTGTATATATATATGAACGAGCTGAATCTTTTCATTCGAAGATAAAGCTATCTAGGGCACAACTGCATGGAGCAGAAGTAATCTTCCTCAGCAACAAGGGTTATTTCTGTCAATACTTATAACCAAATTTTGCATACTGGTAAAGTTGGAATCTAGCAACGAAAATAGGGAGTTTTGAGCATATCAAATTCCCTATTTTCTGCTTCTAATTAAGCGAATACCCTATAGTTGTACGACTATAAAGTTGTAGTCGTACGACTATATAGGCTATGGTTGTACAACTGTAGAGTTATAGTTGTACAACTACAGGGGTTATAGTCGTACAACTATAGAATTTCTATTTCAACGCTATTAACCAGTAAAATCATAATCATTTGATTATTAACGAATTACAATTTTCTCTCATATTTTCAATATTCCCTAAGAAATAAGAACCGTTTGAAAACACGAGAATCTCAGCAAGGGAAATGTATAAAAATAAAACGACCCGCACATTTGAGTGTACCCATATTGACACTGATAGCCATTTTCAGCTTTGCAGTGTCAATCAGATATTCTATTGTTCAATACTTCCACCCAACTTGGCTTCCCATTCCTCTAGTGTTGGCATGGTTCCCTCTAACTTTTCTGGATAGAATTTCTCCAAGTCATATTCTGATATTGCAATTGGCTGGCTACTTGATTCCAAAGCATATTGGGCTTGAATGCGGTCTTTTTCCTTGCAGATAAGTATGCCTATTGTTGGGTTGTCTCGACCCTCCTTACGAAGAAGATGATTGCAAGCTACTACATAGCCGCCAAGTTGCCCGACATCAGCAAAGGTGAAGGATCCTATCTTGACTTCCAAAACTATATAGCATGACAAATTCAAATTGTAAAAGAGCAAGTCGATAAAATTCTCTTTCTCTCCAATCTGCAAACGATATTCCTTGCCTACGTATGCAAAACCTGTACCCAGCTCAGTTAGGAACTTGGTGATGTTGTTGAGCAAAGCATCTTTGAGAATACACTCATTATATGGCTTGGTAATGCCTGCAAACGCAAAATTGTATGGGTCTTTTGTTATTTCTTGTACCAAATCACTATCGACATCAGGTAATGATCGATTAAAGTTACTCAATGCTTTCCCTTGTCGTTCATACAGAGATGAGTCTATGAAATTATGAAGGACATTTCTACTCCAACCATTTGCCACTGTTTGACGGACATAGAAAAGAGCCTTTTGAGGCACTGTTAAAAACTTATCTATCAATAGCATGTGATGTCCCCATGGAATGGAGAATATATCTTTTTCTAATTGGTCAGCAAGTTGCTGATTAATTTCAAAGCTACTATTTTTTGCCCTATGTTGAGATGAAAAATCCTTCTTCTCTAATTGGTCTGCAAGTTGCTGACCAATTTCTGTATATGGTAGGTACATACAATAAAAATTCTTCATGTATAGAAGATTCTTCGGCGAGAAGCAAGTTGCCAAAGGGTTTGCTTCTTTTAAATCCTTGCTAAGATTTTTATAGAACTTACTACCCCATCGAGCCTCTGCTTTAAGGGCAACAATGTCTCTACCCAAACTCCAATAGAATTTGAGCATTTCTGTATTGACTTTCACCGCAGCCTTTATCTGGCTCTGGCGATAACGCTTGCATAGTTCCTTGATCCATTGCAAGTAATCTTTGTCCAATATGTTTATCGGTTTATTCATACCTTTATTCCTTTCCACATTACTATTAAAGCTTATACAGCCCAACAGCTTCATAATCTCATTCTCCAAACAATGACTTTCTTTGAATTGTTGTACAAGCGTAGTTTTATAAAATGCAAATATAGTGATTTCTTTTAATAAATATCTGATTCAAGGCTAATCTTTAACAAGATATAACAAAGAAAGTTTGAGTAGTTACTTACAAACAATATAAAAATAAAACGACCCGCACATTTGAGCATCGTTGAGAGGCTTGGCGGGTTCTAGCGGGTACAAAGGTACGAAAAATATTCGAAACCTGCAATTTTTAAGGAGTTTTTTAATCTTGCAAGAATATATAAAACACAGAGTCAACTTTAAAAAGTCCTAAATTATATTTTTGTCTTTGTACCTATTGATATCCATAGGAACAATATCGTAAAAAGATTTTTCAAGTAAACACTATAATGTAAAATACTACATACTTTATATTTCTATTCTTACTCAACATAGTCTATTTAGAAAGGAATCACACCCATCAACAAAAATGTTTGTTAAAAATTAAAATAAGTACGCAACAAATTTGTTTATTTCGAAAAAAAACTCTACCTTTACACGGTAAATTTTAAAATATAACAATTATGATAGACAATCCTTCATACAACGGTATTGGTTCTTACTCAAGGACCGTACTTCGAACAACTCGCAAAGAGACAGAAGACCGAGTTACAACCCAACGTTCAACACCATCAACTCCCTCTCCACGAGGACATGCTTAAGAATTATGTTTGATTATAAAGACGCTCAATTTTATACAGATTATTTTTCTTCTTTAGAAGGTTTTTCTGTTCTTGAGGAGTTTAAAGTATCAGAGAATAAGGATGAAAAGAATCTTTATGTTGGTAGCATAGAGGTTCTGCATACGATTCATCCTTTGATTCTTCGTGTTGAAATTCCTTTTATGTTTCCACATGCCAAGTTGGTTTTTCGAACAAAATCACTTAGTGGCTATCCGCATCTGATACATACAGGTAAAGTCAACTATGGAGATTGGTTTTGCCTCAACACCCCTTTTGCCGAAACTCCAGAAGAGCAACTCAAACTGGAAATTACAAGATTAAAGGAGTGGATTTCTCACCAGATGCGTGAGGATCTTCCTCCAGTAATCAAAGATAGTTCGGTCAAAAGTGCATTAGCCTTTGCAAATGCTTACGAATGGGAAAATCTTGATGAAGTAAAAGAGTTCAGCTCTAAAGCAATGCTTACTTTCGTTGGGGATTTTCATAAGAATCTTGACTATTTTCATAAGAACCTTGGCTATATCCACTGTATAAAAACTCCAGACAATAGGTTTTATGCAGTCGAGAACGAGGCGATTTGTAATTACAAACTTCCATATATCATTGTTGATCAAACTCCAGAATCATCTGAAACACTATCTGATTTTGTTCGTTTGATGGAGCAATATGAATGGGATGATAAAATATGCAAGCACCTTTTGCCAGAATTGAATATATCTAATGGATGGCAAAAAAGTAGCAGCCAGCCCATAGGAAGCAAAAAAGACTTTACAGAACCTGATGCTTTAAAACAATTAGAGCAACTTATTTCTGAACTTCAACAAGAGAGTTCATATCTTCCACAAGCCGAAGGCATTAGAATAGGAAAGAATCATTCTTCGAGAGAAGTAAAAAAAATGAAAGTTCTTCCTTCACAAAAACAAGTATTGTTAGATGAGATAAGTTCTATTAAAGAATCTGTCATTAAGAATCATGGCTATAATTCCTACCAAGGATTTAATATCCCAGATGAGACAAATATGACAGACGAAGAACTTGAAGAACAAGCTTATCTGGAATATATGGCAACTGATATCATTCCTTATGAATGGCATCATTTTGCATTTGGAATTAAGCATAACGATGGTATCGCATGGTATATACTCTTTACAAACATTGCATCCGGTAATTTTGAAAGTGTTTCATTCGATCTGGCATTGAAGGGATTTACTATACGAAAAATATCCTCTTATCCTCTAAATAGGTTAGGAACTCAAGTAATAACCAAAGAAATGTATTTTGGCAGAGGAGCTTTTTCACAGTTGCTTAATTCGAAAAAGATTGCTATCGTGGGGCTGGGGGCTATAGGATCAATGGTGGCTAGTTCTTTAGCGCACTGTGGTGCATCTAAAATTGGACTTTGGGATTTTGATATTGTAGAGCCTGGTAATATTTGCAGGAGTTCCTATACTTTAGGTAATATTGGCGAAAGTAAAGTAAGAGCCTTAGCATCTGTTATTAAATCCATCAATCCTTTCATTAAGGATCTGAGTATACATGGTTATTGGTGTTCTGATGGTGCTAATTATAACGAGTTTATAGGAGCCTCATTCTATGCCAATGTGAACTACAAGAGTCAAGAAGAAGCTATAAAAGAACTTGATGGTTATGACCTTATCTTGGACTGTACGGGTAGCAATGAGATGCTTCATTTTTTGAGTTATGCGGCTTCGAATAGGGAGATTATCAGTATGTGTATAACTAATCATGCCAATAATCTGCTTTGTATCTCCAGCAAAGATGGTAATCCGTTTGAGCAACGTAAGATCTATCTTTCAAGAATAGAACAGGATACAAAGAACTTCTATGTTGAGGGGGAAGGTTGTTATTCCCCGACTTTCCTGGCAAATAATTGCGATATCGCCTCTTTGGTCAATCTGGCACTTAGAGATTTGAACCTCAATATGGACAAAGGTCAGTTAATGCATTCTACCATCTATTCATACTCTGATCGTGGAATCGTTTCTGATCGGATATCAACCTATCAACTTGATGGTTATGATATCCTATTGAATGTTTCAACCGAGACCCTGTATGATGCAGAAGAAATGAACGATTCTCCTGACGGAGCTATTGGTTATATTTTCGGTTCATATAGCAAAGATGGCAAACAGGTTATGATAACTCATATTGTTGATGCATGGAATGCCAAAGAACTTCTGACAGATGCGTTTAAAACGTCAAAAGGTATAATTGATTATATTGGCGACTATCGCTATTCTGGCGAAGAACCAGAGACTTATAGTGCATCTTCTTTTGAACTGATGGCATCAAAAGCAGAAGATGATTCTATCAATACGAACAACCCATTGTTAGCTGTAAGGAATCCAGATGGTTCGCTCTCTTTTTTCCTATACATTAACAATGAGTTGGTTAAGTTTAGCCAAAAACTCTAACGGCGTCTTTTTGATTTATTATTACTGCGAATGTTACTTCCGTGGCATTCGCAGTATTTCTTTCCGCTTCCACATGGACAAAGTTCATCTGCTGCAATATTGACAGATCGATACACCTTTTGACTGCTGACACTATCTGTCTTCTCATCTTCTTCCTCGTTGGTATTGGACTCATTTCTAACATCAAATGGTATCGAAGCATATTGGAGTCGTCTGAGAATGATACGGTGGATATCTTTCGTCATTTTAGAGTACTTGTTGTCAAGCATCTCTATCTCTGCTCTATCAAGATTACCCATCATATAAAGAACAAATGTTTTCCACTCCATGTCGTATACTTGAAGTATAACCTGTCTTTTGTATTCCTTACAGAAATACTCAAAACTTGCAATGGTTAACTCTACTTCCAACTTGATGGCAAAAGTATGCATAGACTCCGAAAATGGGATAAAAACTTCTGTTCTGTTAGGATTGTTTTTTGTACTTCTTGTAACCAATTCTTTTGTCTTGTGGTATAAAGACATAAGATGGTTGTTTATTACTTCTGTACTTACTTTTGAATCTTTGGTAATTTCATTAACAATCCTGTCAGCTACATCTGCACAGAACAAAACTGCATTTCGCTGTTCATAGAATTTTTTCCTTTGAGGAGCAATAATATCATCCTTGCGAGCAGTTTCCTTTCTGCGTTTTTTAAAAAAGTTTTCACGGTTCAACTGTGCTTTGTGAAAATATTTTCTTACCTCATCTGTAGAAATCTCATCAGTAGAATATGAAGCTCCCAAGTGTTCAAGAGAATCTAAATCTTTTTGTTTCAGATTTTTTAGAATCTGATCTTCTAGAGATGCAAAGAAGACTGAAGAACCTGGATCTCCTTGTCTGCCGGAACGTCCTTTAAGCTGTCTGTCAACTCTGACGGATTCAAAAAGGTCTGTACCGATAACCATGAGACCACCAGCTTTTATTGCATCAGGCGATGGTTTTATATCAGTACCTCTTCCTGCTACGCTTGTTGATACGGTTATCGCGTTTCCGAAGCCAGCTTTGGCAATGGTATCTGCTTCATCTTTGATGTTTTTTGCATCCAGTTTTCTATAAGTAATCCCTAACTTATCCAGTTTCGAACACAGTTGTTCTGAACGTTTGATGGAAATACTTCCGACCAAAGTTGGACGTCCTGCTTTCTTATTATCTGTTATGGAACGAATAATGGCATCATCTTTAAGTTGAGCAGATTTGAATATGCGTAAAGGAGAATCCTTACGTATTAATGGTTTGTGAGTTGGCAATGTAGCGCAGTGAAGATTGTATATCTCCTTAAGTTCATCTTCCACAGGCATTATGGTTCCTGACATACCAGCTATTTTATGATATAATTTAAAGTAGTTTTTCAACGAAATAACAGCCATTCCATCAAAATCGTCTTGAACCTTTACTTTCTCTTTTATCTCAATAGCCGTATGCAATCCATGCTCCCATCTACTTCCCTCTTTGATACGTCCAGTATGAGGATCAACAATCTTTACTTTTCCTTCTTCGACAATATAGTCGATATCGCACTCATAAACCGTCAAAGCAAGCAGTATTTGGTGAAAAATATTTTGAAGATATATTCTATTTAGCACATCTGTCTGTTTATCTTGCGCCAGTCCGTCGAAATTTTTTATTTCATAGGTGCGTTCTACAGAAAAAAGATCAGGCATGCTTTTTTTAGAAGACAACCATTGTTTGCCTTCTTGTGTAAACCATGCTGCTTTTTTCAATCTATCTATCTCATAAAGTTTTGAATCTTTATATCCTATTAATTCAACAATTAATGGATAGTTTTCTTTAAAAATCTTCTCTTTATTATAGGAATTTCCTCCTCCTATAATATGAGGCTCATCCGCATCATCTATCAAAATGGAGTCAAGTTCGTCAATAATAGCATAATTATGGTTTTGCTGAACACATTCTTCAGGTTTAATAGCAATATGGTCATATAGGTAATCAAATGTAAATGACGAATGCGTTCCGAAAGAAATATCAGATTTGTATGTTTCCTTACGACGTCTGTCATAGCGATTATAATATTCAATACAATCTGCAGAAAGACCATAAAACATATATAGAGGGCGAGTGGTTTCAAAATCTCTCTTTGAAAGATAATCATTTACTGTTATCACATGGACCCCTTCATGTGATAAGGCATTTAAAAATACGGGCAGCGTAGCAACAAGAGTTTTACCTTCTCCAGTTGCCATTTCCGTAGCATATCCATAATGGAGCAGAATGCCACCTAGTAGTTGCTCATCATAATGAACCATATTCCAGTTATAAGGAACTCCCATAACATCCCAATGATTTTTGTATATAGCAGTTTCTCCTAATATCTCTACGAAATCATATTTTTCCGCTAAATACAAATCATTTGATGTGGCTTTTACTTCTATATTTCCCAAAGAGAAACGCCTTGCAGTTTCTTTTACTAAAGCATATACTGATGGAAGGCTTTTGCCTAGAGCACAGGTTTTATCTTTTTGTTCATTTACAAACTGTTCTAAATAGAAATATCTCATGCGCAACTCATCATTTGTAAGAGAATGAAGAGTTGCGTATTCACAATTAATTGCTTCAACAGTTTTCTTGAATTTTTCTAATGACTTATTCATATTTTACATACGTTGATTTTAAATCACTAATAGTTAATCTTTGCCCTGATTGGGCACAGGTAACATCAACTCTTAAGCTACCATTGTCGTCAAGATGCATGGAAAATTTTACAGGAAGATTCTCTTCAGAAGTACCTCTAGCGACTTGCATCAAATTGGCTTCTCTTATTAGCTTCCATTTCTCTGCTTTATCTTGAGGATTACCATAGATTAGAAGACAAGGGAATTCTTTCCCATGCTTACTATCAAAGTAGAGTTCAGTTTCTGAAGACTGATATGGTAAAGTTTCTCCAGCTTCTATAAATGGATTAAATATAACCTGATCATTTGCATCAATAGCTTGAACTCCGATGGCATATTTGGCATAAGGAGTTTTCTTTATCTCAGTTCGAATAACTTCTGTTTTAGTTTCAAATATTCGTTTTACCGGTTTATTTTGAACTTCACAGATTCGTTCTATCTCATAATTAAGCTCTTGAAAATCAATATCATCTCTTTGTTCAAGATCTTCCCATGACAGACGTATGCATGATGATTTTAATGATAAAGTTTGTTTTAAGCGTTGAAATTCAGAGGCGTAGCCGTTTACAATCTCTGGATTATCGGAGATAATAATGTTTTCGACATTACGAGTCTCTGCATAGTAAGTCCAATTATAAGATCCGGTAATAGCAATCTTATCATCAATTACACAGAATTTATGATGCATAAAACCGATATCGGCTCCTGCAATGCGTAGTTTACCACCCAATTTGATTAATTCATTGAAATCTGGTGCATAGTCCATATAGTTGATAGCATTGTCCAGGAGCACTAATTCTACATCTACATTTCTGTTCAATGCATCTAAAAGTGCTCCAAACAATTCACTACTTGTAAACCAAGCCATAGCAACTTGAATCTTGTCAGTTGCATTATTTAGAAAAGGAATTATCTTATTTCTAATTTCTGAAAAACATGCTAGTTCCATATATTATTTATTATGAGTTTGTTAATGCTCCGTTAGTATATTTTTATAACAACAGCAAGTTCTCTTGACAAGAGTAATTGAACAAGAGCATCTGCATGTTGGTATTCCTTTTGAAATGGGATAAGACTATTCATAAAGGAATGAGTTTAGAAGGTTCAAAATGTATAAAAATAAAACGACCCGCACATTTTAGCATCGTTGAGAGGCTTGGCGGGTACTGGTGCTACAAAGGTACGAAGATTCTTCGAAGTTACTCCGCCCCCATGCGGTAATTCTTTGGCGACAATCCGGTATGCTTTTTAAAGAAGGTGCCGAAGGATGAGGCATTAGGGAAACTGAGATCACTGGCTATCTGCTGAATCGTCTTGTCCGTATTCTTCATCAGATAAATGCTGCGACGGATAATCGCCTTGAAAATCAACTGCTGAACCGTCTTGCCACATACCGACTTCACTATCACCGAAAGATACTTCGGAGTGAGACAAAGCTGGTCGGCATAAAAAGCTACCGTACGCTCACGCATGAAGTTCTCCTCTATCAGCTTCACCAACATCTCGAAAGTCTCTATCTTACGTCGCATCTCCTTACCTTCCTTCTGGAACGAAGCAGAAAAAATGCTGCAAAGACGATAGGTTACCGCCATCAGAAGCAACTTCTGCTCATGCAAACTGTAAGTGTCATGCTTCTCTTTCTGCTCTAAATCCAAAAGCATCCGGGCATAAGAGGTCAGCATCTCCTCATATTCCGTATGAGCCACCGTGCACGACTGGGGATAGAGCGTAGAATAAAGCCGCATGCTGACTACGGTATTTCCCAGCATGTGGAGAATCTGTTCCACACGATAAAAAAGCAACGTGTATCGGAAGTCTGCAGAGACTTCCTGCACATGAAACAGGATTCCGGGAGAGAGAAAAACGGTCTCTCCCATAGATGCAACAAAGGAAGTTCCATCTACACAGAAACGGAACATCCCTTGATGGCAAATCACTATTCCCACATAGTCGGAATAGAAAGGTTGCATCAGAAAATGAGGAAATTCACTTGCCTCATATATGATTATATTGTCTGTTATCTCCATTTTAAAAAATTACTTTAGATGCGAAGATAACAAAAATATCAATTCCATCTGATAACAATCCCGATTATTTATGATATTTTAGCAGATTCCCAGCGCTTCCGGATCAAAGACCATGAACTTATAATTTTTTAAAAAAAACATTATATTGCACCTTTTCTTGCGTAATCTAGAAATATTTATTACCTTTGCAGGAAATGTACAATATAATGCACTACTCAATCGTATCTGACTGAATAAAAACAACATAAAATGTTGATTTTCAAATAAGAAAATAAAAAAGATAAAAAAATAAAAGAAATGAACATCAAGTCAATAGGCAGTAAAATCAAGGGAAATCCTACGATGGTAGAGGGTACGGTGTATTCCATGCTCATCATCTGTAGCATTTCCCATTTCCTGAACGATATGATTCAGTCGATTATCCCTTCCATCTATCCGATTGTGAAGGATAAGTTCGACTTCTCGTTTGCACAGATTGGTATCATCACACTGGTCTTCCAGATGACATCTTCCATCCTGCAACCTTTCACAGGACTTTATGCCGATAAGCATCCCCGTCCCTATGCCCTCTCCATCGGCATGTGCTTCACGTTGGTGGGGCTGCTCCTGCTGGCTTTCGCCGAGAATTATTTCCTGATTCTCCTGGCTGTGAGCGTTGTCGGCCTGGGTTCGTCCGTGTTTCATCCCACAGCATCGAGAGTGGCCCAGATGGCATCGGGAGGCAAGAAGAGTCTGGCACAATCCATCTTCCAGGTGGGTGGCAATGGAGGATCTGCAATAGGACCTTTGCTTGCAGCCATCATCATCCTGCCTTTCGGCCAGCATGCCATCTCCTGGTTTGCCCTTGCAGCCCTGATTGCCGCCATCATCATGGTAAGATTGGGAGTCTGGTATAAGGCACGACTGGCTTACGTGGTGAACCATCCTCAGAAACAGCCCATTCTTAATACCCATATCTCTAAAAGGGTGAAGTATTGGGCTCTGTTCATCCTCATCATGCTCGTGTTCTCCAAGTATTTCTATACGGCATGCATTACGAGTTACTTCACCTTCTTTCTGATGGATAAGTTCGGCGTATCGGTACAGACCTCGCAGCTGTGCCTCTTCGTATTCCTTGCCGCCTTTGCCATAGGTACGGTGGCAGGAGGAATGCTGGGTGACAAGTTTGGCAGAAAGTATGTCATCTGGTTCTCCATTCTGGGAGCAGCACCCTTTGCCATCGCCATGCCTTTTGTGAACTTCACATGGACCATCATCTGTACCTTCCTTTCTGGCTTAATCATCGCCTCGGCATTCTCTTCCATCGTGGTATATGCCACTGACCTGATGCCAGATAAAGTGGGATTGATAGCAGGCATTTTCTTCGGCCTGATGTTCGGACTGGGAGGACTTGGCTCAGCGTTCTTCGGCTGGTTAGCCGACAAGACCAGTATTGAGTTTATCTTCCAGGTGAGTGCCTTCCTGCCATTGCTCGGCATCATAGCAGGATTCTTGCCGAATACCCAGAAGAGTTGATGGCTTTCTTGCCTTTATCTTCTTCCCAGGTTTTTCACATTCACATTCTTCAGCAGATACTCACGGGTCAGCTCCTTGATGTTGCGCTTGCGCCAAGGTATCACGAGCATCAAGCCAGCACAAATCAGACAACCATAGAAGGTCCAGCCTGCCATCTCCTTGATGGATACCAGCGTGGCCTGAACCTGTACCTTTCCCTTCACACTCATGGCAGCCATGTTCTGCGCCTCGGTCTCCGTCTTGCCCTGATACTGCATGCCTCTTACCGTCTGGTCATAGGTCTTTGCCGTCTCCAAGCTGGTACGGTCGTAATCCTGTGCAAAGCGGGTGACGTAATACTGCTGGCGATGCTGAAGCACATTGGCGTAGAGCGCCGAACCGATGCAGGGGGCGATGACCATACGGACGGTGAGCATGATGCAGACCCAGGTGGACATGAAGCGGTAAGGCATGCGCTGATTGGCTATCGTGGAGATGAGCGAATAGAGCAGCATCATTCCCGTAGAACGGATGATGATAGGCCATTTCATGCGCTCATACATGCCGTCGTTCTGTACCTCGAAATACATAAAGAGGGCGTAGCCTCCGATAAAGAGGAAGCCCAGACAGTACATCCACTTCAGATGAATATTCTTGGCTCTGGCGATGATCGCGAAAATCAAGCCCACGGTATATCCCACCATCACCCAGTTGCCCAGGGTGGCATTCTGCCAGTTGTCTATCTTCATTCCCACATTGGTGAATACGTTCACAAACATGGCGCTGGAGTTGCAGACCATCAGAAGGAAGAACAGCATGATGCCGTAATTGATAACCCTGAGCTGGAACACCTCCATGATAAAATAAGGTGAGCGGCGGGTCTTCTCCAGATAGATAAACAGGGCGGTGAAGATGAGACAGACCACCGTAGAATAACGGATGGTAGGATCATCAAACCAGTCCAGCGTCTTGCCGAACACCATTACATAGGCAAACGAGCAGAGCATGATGCTGAACACCGTGACATTGCCAAACTTCGACATCGTAATCGGGAACTTCGGCATCGGATACTTATGATAAGGCATGGTGAAGAACACGATGATGATGCCCGCCAGCATGAATGCCATCATGAAATGATACACATACTGCCACTCGTAGGCATAGGCAAGCCAAGCCGTGAGCCAGGTGCCCAACTGTCCGATAATCATGAAGAAAAGATAGATAACCGGCTGGGAAACCATCTTTTCTGAATCCATCGCATCCCAAGCCTCCTCGGTGGTAGGCTCGCAACCCGGCGTGATATTCTTCGTTGCCTCAATGCCGAAACCATACCGGATGAGTACAAAGAGATGCGCCATCAGAAGCGTCTGGCGAACAAAGCCCATCAGCAGACTGCACAGTCCGAGGATGAACAGTGAATCGGTCTGGGCGCAGACGAAACTGAGCAAAAAGAGTATGGAGAATCCCACGATACACATCATCTTCTCTCTCCGGATGCACACCAGTTCGTAGAAGAACGGCGAGAAAGCCGCCATTCCTATCGACGTACAGAAGCCCGCAAAGGCGATGTATTCCGACTGGATGCCCAGTCCGCTCATCATCTCACCGCTATTGGCGGAATAGACACCACTCATCGTAATCATCGGCACGAAGAGGATGATCATGAAGATAATGCCCAGCGGTTTCGGCACCCAGCTATAGAACGGATAATTCTTATATTCTTCTTCCATATTCCATTACTTTGATTTTCTCTCCGCCTTCACAATCACCATCATACCTGCTGCCAGGCGGGCATTGTCTTCCTTGCTGAGGTTAGTGAAGTCGATTCTTACAGGCACACGCTGCTGAATCTTCACGAAGTTACCAGCCGAATTATCGGTAGGAACCAGAGAATACTTGGAACCGGTTGCTCCGGAGATAGCGGTAACGGTGCCCTCAAACTCCTTGTTGCTGATGGCATCTACCGTCATGCGTACCTTTTGACCCACATAGAGATTCTCTACCTGAGTTTCCTTATAGTTGGCGATAACCCACTTCTGGGCATTAGGCAGGATATAGGTGATGGTGGTTCCAGCGTTCACCATCTGTCCCTCTTCGATAGAGCGGCGACCCAACTTACCATCGCATGGCGCTACAACCACACAATAAGAGAGGTTCAGCTTCGCCATCTCCACCGCAGCCTCAGCACGTTCGATGGCAGCTGTCACATTCTGCTTGCGGGTAACCACCTCGTTCACGCCCTTATAGGCAGCAGCCTGCTGTCGCTTTACCGACTCCAGTTTCTTCTTGGTAGCCGCATATTCCACTTCGAGCTGCTCCAACTGGATTGGTGTAGCAGCCTTCTTCTCTACCAGGTTACGATAGCGCTCGCAGTCTTTGGCAAGTTTGGCAAGGCGCACCTCAATTTCATCGATGGATGCAGAATAGACGGTAGCCGAAGTCTGGGTGGTCTGCTGGGTAGCATCAATGACGTTGGCTCCAGCCTTGGCATCCTTCAGAGCCGCCTCAGCCTCCATCAGGCGGATGCGATACTCACGGTCGTCAAGGATAAGAAGGGTATCACCCTTATGAACCTCCTCGTGCTCCTTGAAACAAACCTTGGCAATATAGCCCGATGCGCGGAGGTTGACAGGAGAGATATACTGCTCTACCTGGGCATCGTTGCTGGTTTCGTTGGCATTATAATCCAGGAAGAGGCAGACAATCTTCCAGAGTCCGAAGACGAGGATGGCTACGCCGATGAGACTGGCGATGATCTGGCGGATGCGCTGCTTCTTCAATTTCTTCTGCATTTCTTCGTGAGACATCTGAGTGGTTGCTGCATTATCCTCGTGAGACATCTGAGTAGCTTCTGCATTTTCCTCACGAGCTGTTTCTATCTTGTTATTTTCGTTCTGTTCCATTGTTTTATTCTGATTATTTGTTTCTTTATGATTCCTTTGTTATTTTACCTGTTCCAATTGTCCTGTGAGTTTCAGGAGCGAGAGGTTTGCCACCTTATATTTATAATAGGCGGTGAGATAATTGTTCATTGCCTCGCTCATGCGCATCTCATCCTGGAGAACGGCGGTCATGGAACCTACCCCCTCCTTGTATTGGTCGGCAGTCACATTATATACATCCTGCGCCAGGGTATAGTTGTCAAACTGCTTCTTGTAGTTGCGCTGGCTGTTGTTCACCTCGCTCACGGCGTTCATATAGTCTGCCTGCATTCCCTTGAGTGCATCCTCATATCCGATGCGGGCATTCTCCTCCTCCACTTTGGCACGTCTTATCTTGGAACGCTTCTCGAAGCCATCGAAGACAGGCACTCTCAGCTGGATGCCGATGCCGTTGGAACCATACCAGTGGTTTGATTCGCCCGAATGAATCCAATGTTCTATCTTATCGGTGAAGGCAGAATACATCAGGCTACCGGTAAGGCTCACCGAAGGCAGATAGCCATCCTTGGCTAACTTGGTCTGCTTCTGGGCAAGTTCCTTTCTCTTCTCCAGGAGCTGGAGTTCGTAGAGATTGGTGTTCAATCCGTTGGCATTCACCGTCTCTATCTCTCCCGGATTCACCTCCGTTACCTTGATTTGCTTTTCTGCAGGATAATCTATCACATATTTGAGCATGGTATATTGCTGGTCGAGCATGGCGATGGCGTTATCGCGCTGCACGGTGAGATTCTCGATGTTGAGTTTCACTCGCTTCACATCCACTTCCAGGGTCATCTGATTGTCGTAGAAAGCCTGGGTGATGCCATAGAGTTCCTCCAGGCGCTTGATGTTGTCATTCACCAGTCGGATCTGCTCAGCCGTATTCTGCGCCATGTAATACATCTTGGCAGTCTGCACGATAAGGTCTTCGCGCGCCTTCTCGTAAGAGAGCTGATTGAGATGGTCTGCTATCTTGGCAATGTCGATGGCAGTATTCACCATCTGGTTGTAAAGCGGCATCTGGAGTTGCAAGCCTGCTGAAGCATTATACTGCAGGGTTTTGGTAACATTGTAAGGCTTGCCGTAGGCAGAACCGTCAGTCACGGAAACGGGAGGCGTGAAGTTATCGTTCAACTGTGCCACGGCGTTGATCTGCGGCAGCAACTTCGCCTGGTTCTCGCTGATGGAATACTTTCCCTTTGCAATCTCGTTCCTGCTTTTCTGCAGCGACAGGTTATTCTCCACCGCCATCTGCAGGCACTGGCTCAGCGACAGAGTTTCCTGCGCCATCATTGCAGAAAAAGCCCCGAGAGCCAGACAAAAACACAATATCTTTTTCTTGTTCATTTTTAATATGTTTCTTATAATATACAATATGATTGATGTCTGGTGCAAAGATACTGCTTTTCTGTCGATTATCACTATTCACAAAATATCACAAAATGTTCAAAATTGCCGTTTCTTTTAGTGGCGGGGGTTCTTAGAAACAAAAAGGCGATTGCTATCCCCTTTGCGGAAAAGCAATCGCCTTCATTATTTCATATAATTTTTATCTTACTTCCAAGGATTCTCGGTTGGGTAAGGCAAGCTAGCTGGCTGGTTGTAAGCGATATCCTTGATGCCAAGATACTTGAATACCTCGAACAAGGTCTTGCCTACATGAGAGAATGCTACGGCTCCGTGGTGTGGATAACCCTTCTGAATCAATACGTGACGATAGAAGCGGCCCATCTCGTTGATGGCGAAGATACCGATACCACCGAATGAACGGGTAGGAACATCGAGAACCTCACCCTCTGCGATGTAGCTGCGGAGGTTGCCCTCTGAATCGCACTGCAGACGGTAGAATGTGATGTCAGAAGCTGCGATATCACCCTCCAAAGTACCACGGGTGAAGTCTGGTTTACAACCATTCTCCAACAAACGGTTCTGGATGAGCTGATACTTAATCTTACGGCTTGAGCACATCTTGCACTGTGGAGTGTTACCGCAGTGGAAGCCCATGAAGGTATCAGTCAACTTATAATCGTACTTGCCCTTGATGTCCTCATCATAGATATACTGAGGAACAGAGTTGTTGATATCGAGCAATGTAACGGTATCGTCAGAAGCACACATACCGATGTACTCAGACAATGCACCATAGACATCAACCTCGCAAGCTACAGGAATACCGCGGCTAACGAGACGGCTGTTTACATAGCAAGGCTCGAAACCGAACTGGCTTGGGAATGCAGGCCAGCACTTGTCAGCGAATGCTACATACTGGCGAGAACCCTTGTGAGCCTCAGCCCAATCGAGCAATGTCAACTCAAACTGCGCCATTCTGCGGCTGAGATCAGGATAGTAGCAGCCTTCGCCCATCTCCTTGGCCATATCAGCGCAAACCTCGTCGATACGTGGATCGTTCGCGTGCTCCTTATAAGCTACGAGGAGGTCGAGCTCTGAGTTCTCCTCAATCTCTACACCCAGTTCGTACAAGCCCTTGATTGGAGCGTTGCAAGCGAAGAAGTCCTGAGGACGTGGACCGAATGTGATAATCTTCAAGCCCTTCAAACCGAGGATGACGCGAGCTACTGGTACGAAGTCTGCAATCATCTTAGCTACTTCCTCTGCTGTACCAACAGGGTACTCAGGGATGTAACCCTTCAAATGACGCATACCGAGGTTGTAAGAGCAGTTGAGCATACCGCAGTATGCATCACCACGACCATTGATCATGTCGCCGTCACCTTCAGCAGCTGCTACGAACATAACAGGACCGTCGAAGTTCTTTGCAATCAAAGTTTCAGGGGTCTCAGGACCGAAGTTACCAAGGAATACAACCAAGGCGTTGCAACCCTGCTCCTTCACTTCAGCCACAGCCTTGAGCATATCTTTCTCGTTCTCAACTGTAGTCTGACAGTTGAAAATCTCACCTTTGTACTCTTTTACGATGTTCTCACGGCGCTGAGTAGAAAGCGCGATTGGAAAACAGTCACGGCTAACGGCAATAATACCGAGCTTTACTTGTGGAATGTTGTTGCTTACCATAATTCTTGTGTTTTATATTAAGTTTTTATATATTTTTGCTGAGCGCAAAGGTACTAATATTTTTTGTTTCAGCAAGCATTTTAAGAGTTTTTTTATAGTGAAAAAAGTTAAAAACAGAAGATTTCCGCCGGAATGAAACATCCGATAAAGTTCCTGTAACATTTCATATACATCGATTGAGACTTTATAACAAATAAAAACACAAAGATTGATGGTTTTTCAAATTATTATTGTACCTTTGCACCGACAAAAACAGAAAAACGATTATGAACAAAGTCAAGACTATCTTTGCCTGGATATGGCAAAAGCTTTGCGCCTTTTGGCCTTGGTACAAGACATTGTATCAGGGAAGAGCGTGGTACACCAAGACGGTAATCGCCTTGGCAAGTTGTATTGTCGCCTTTATCCTTTATTTAGGTGCTGTCGATATTAACTTCTTATGGCTTTTCGGTAAGTCACCTGGTTATTTTTCAGGTATTCTGAATCCTCAGACTTCCGAGGCTTCCCTGATTTATAGTGCCGATGGCAAGCTTATCGGTAAGTATTTCAATGAGAATCGTACTCCTGTAGAATACGACGAGGTGAACCCTGCCTTCTTCAAGGCTCTGGTAGATACCGAGGATGAGCGTTTCTACAAGCATATCGGTATCGACCCTATCGGCGTTTTCGCTGCTGCCAAGGATGCTCTCCTGCATCACAATGGCCGTGGTGCTTCTACCATTACGCAGCAGCTGGCAAAGAATATGTTCCGCGTCCGTTCGCAGTATTCTACGGGATTGCTCGGCAAGGTGCCTGTACTACGCCTGCTCATCATCAAGAGCAAGGAGTGGATCATCGCCGTGAAGCTGGAGACGGTTTTCTCGAAGAAGGAAATCATCACCATGTATGCCAACACCGTGGATTTCGGCAGTAACTCTTACGGTATCAAGACTGCCGCCAAGACTTACTTCAATACTACGCCAAAGGAGATGACCACCGACCAGGCTGCCGTACTCGTGGGTATGCTGAAGGCTACCACCTATTACAATCCACGTACCAATCCGGAGAACAGTCTGGCACGCCGCAACACCGTATTATATAATATGGTGACACACGGCGATCTGTCACATGCAGAATACGACCAGCTGAAGACTGAGCCTATCAAGCTCGACTTCAAGGTAGAGGAAAACTACGACGGACAGGCAAAATACTTCCGTGAGGCTGTAGCCAACTACCTGAAAGACTGGTGCAAGGAGGAAGGTTACGATCTCTACACCAGTGGTCTGACGATCTACACCACCATAGATACCCGCATGCAGAAGTATGCCGAGGAGGCTGCCCGCAAGCAGATGAAGCAGGTACAGCAGAACTTCAACAACCACTGGAGCATCCGCCGCACACAGGCAGGAAAGGGAAAATGGATGGGACAGGAACCTTGGCAGGATGAGAACCACCAGGTGATTCCAAACTTCATCCAGGGCATCGCCGAGCGACAGCCATTCTACAAGGACCTGGTGGCTCGTTTCCCAGACAATCCAGACTCAGTGAACTACTATTACAAGGAGTGGGTTCACCCGGTTAAGGTATTCGATTACGACAAGGGAAGCATCACTATCAACATGACTTCTGAAGATAGTATCAAGTATATGACTACCTTCATGCACAGTGCTTTCGTAGCTATGGAGCCACAGACGGGAGCCGTGAAGGCATGGGTGGGCGACATCGACTTCGACCACTGGAAGTATGACAAGGTAACAGCCGAGCGCCAGCCGGGTTCTACCTTCAAGCTCTTCGTCTATACAGAAGCAATGAATCAGGGATTGACTCCTTGCGACAAGCGCCGCGACGAATATATCTCGATGGAGGTATATGACAAGAAGAAGCACGAGATGACCACTTGGAGACCATCCAACGCCAACGGTTCGTTCTCGGGTGACAGTATCCCATTGAAGAGTGCCTTCGCCAAGAGTATCAACTCCGTGGCAGTACGCCTGGGACAGGAGATGGGCATCAAGCGCATCATCGAAACCGCCCAGAAGATGGGTATCAACAGTCCACTGGATGACACACCAGCCCTTGCCTTGGGTTCCAGCGATGTCAACCTGCTTGAGATGGCTTGCGCATACAGCACTATTTCAAACAATGGTAAGCACCACGACCCGGTATTGGTTACCAAGATTGTGGACCACGACGGCAAGGTGGTATATGAAGGTCCTTCTACAGAGGAGCAGGTAATTCCTTACAAGAGTGCCTTCCTGATGCAACAGTTGCTGCAGGGCGGTATGAAGGAGCCGGGCGGTACTTCGCAGAGCCTCTGGGGATATGTAGGCAACTACCGTGACACTGAATTTGGCGGAAAGACGGGTACGACCAACAACCACTCAGATGCCTGGTTCATGTGTGTAAGTCCTAAACTGGTGGTTGGTGCCTGGGTAGGCGGCGAATACCGCTGTCTCCACTTCCGCACCGGAGCCTTGGGTCAGGGTGCCCGAACAGCATTGCCAATATGCGGTTACTTCATGCAGTCTGTATTCGGCGATCCTGCCTTCCAGCAGTATCACGCCAAGTTCGACAAGCCACAGGATGGCGACATTACACGAGATATGTATATCTGCGCAAGCTATGCACCAAAACCAAAGGTAGATACCACCCGTGTGGATAGCACCGCATTCACAGAGGAAATCATCCTCGACGAAAACGGCAATCCTATTACCAAGGAGGTTTCTGCAGTCAAGTCGGAAGGAGAATCTTCTGCTTCAGGAGCTACAGAAGAAAAGAAAGAGAAGAAGAAGACAAAGCCAACAGAACAGCCTGTCAACTTCGACGACCTTTAAAAATGAAATATGATTGATCTCGACAATGCGGAGCTGCAGAATGCACTCCAAATCATACAGTTTACCCGTCGTTCGCTTTTCCTCACCGGAAAGGCGGGGACGGGTAAATCTACTTTTCTGCGGTACATCGCAGCCATCAATGCCGGCGGAAGCACTCTGCACAGTTTCTTCAAACTGCCCTTCCACCCCCTGCTGCCCAACGACAGTATGTATTCCGTGCGCAACATCCGGAATACATTGAAGTATAATTCCGAGAAAATAAAGATTATCCGTGAAGTGGAACTCATCATCATCGATGAGATCAGTATGGTGCGTGCCGACATCATCGATTTCATCGACAAGGTGCTGCGTGTGTATTGCCGCAATATGAGGGAGCCGTTCGGAGGAAAGCAACTTCTGCTGGTGGGCGACATCTATCAGTTGGAACCGGTGGTGAAGGAGGAGGACCGCAAACTGCTGAATCCTTTCTATCGCAGCAGCTTCTTCTTCGATGCCAAGATCTTCCAGCAGTTCCAGCTCGTCAGCATCGAACTCAAGAAAGTTTATCGTCAGAGCGACCCTGTCTTCATCGGCATCCTAGACCATATCCGAACCAGTCAGGCGCAGATGAAAGACCTGCAACTGCTCAACCAGCGGGTGGGTGCCCAGCTCGACGAGAGTGATTCCAAGCTTGCCATCACCCTCTCCACCCGCCGCGACACCGTAGATTTCATCAACGAGAACCAGCTCAAACTCCTGCCAGGAGAGCCAACACTCTTCCGGGGCAATATCCAGGGCGAGTTTCCGGAAAGCAGTCTGCCTACCCCTATCGAACTTTACCTGAAGACCGGAGCACAGATTATCTTTATCAAGAATGATATCGAGCACCAATGGGTGAACGGTACCCTGGGCACCATCATCGGGTTCGATGATGAGGATGATGCCAAGATATATGTACGCACGGAGAATGGACAGGATGTGATGGTGGAACCAGCCGCCTGGAGCAACATGCGCTATCATTTCAATGAGGTGGAAAAGAAGATTGAGGAGGAGGAGATTGGCAGATACGAGCAATACCCTATCCGACTAGCCTGGGCGATTACCGTTCACAAGAGTCAGGGCTTAACTTTCAACCAGGTGAAGATTGATTTTACGGGTGGCGTCTTTGCAGGTGGTCAGACTTACGTGGCTTTGTCGAGATGCACCAGTCTAGAGGGTATCAGTCTGCAGGAGCCTATCCGTCCCAGCGAGATATTCGTGCGCAACGAGGTGAAGCAGTTTGCCCGCCAGTATAACAACCAGAATACCATCAACACGGCGTTGACGCAGAGCAAGGCAGACAGGCAGTATCACGATGCCGTAAAAGCGTATGACAAGGGTGACATGCAAGCCGCCTTGGATAATTTCTTCCTCGCCATCCACAGCCGTTACGACATCGAGCATCCGCTAGCCAAGCGCTTCATCCGCAAGAAACTGAACAAGGTGAATGAGTTGCAGGCTGAGAACGAGCGGTTGCGTGAAGTTATCAAGCAGAAGGATGAAGAAAAGAAGAAGCAGGAGAAATTCCTGAAGCGCCTAGCCACGGAGTATGTAATTATGGGTAAAGAGTGCGAGAAGGAGGGAATGAAAGAAGCGGCCATCACCAATTACAGGAAGGCACTCACCCTCTACCCTAGCCATCCCGAGGCAAAGAGAAGGCTGAAGCATCTCAACGAATAATCATAAAAAATGTGGTTGACAAAACGGAAAACAAATCCGTTTTATCAACCACATTTTTTTATTGATTAAAATCTAACCTCATAGGTCTTGCCCTTCTGGGTCTTCATCTTCTTCACCTTATCTCCATATCTTACCTGACAAGGTTCGCCGGAGCCGGAGAGAATGACAGCCTTGGTAAGGCGGCCATTGTCCCAATAGATATCCACCGTGAAGTTGCCCTTGGCACGGAGACCCTTGATGGACCCCTTCTGCCATGCATCAGGCAGGGCTGGCAGGAGATGGATAAAGCCCATGTGACTCTGCATCAGCATCTCGGTGATACCCGCTGTACCGCCAAAGTTACCGTCTATCTGGAATGGAGCGTGCGTATCCCAGAGATTGTCCAATGTTCCATTCTTCAGAAGATTACCATAAAGCTTGTAGGCATGATTGCCATCGTGCAGACGAGCCCACTGGTTCAGCTTCCAACCCATAGACCATCCCGTGGCACCATCGCCACGATGCTCCAATACCACCTTGGAAGCCTTCGCCAGCACAGGAGTGGTGATAGGCGAAATGGTGCGGCCCGGATGCAGACCGAAGAGATGGTTCACATGGCGATGCTCATCCTTAGGATCATCTATATCCTTCGACCATTCCATCAACTGACCATAACGGCCAATCTGATAAGGAGCAATGTGCTTCAGGGCATCTTCCCACTGCTTGCGATCCTTGGCATCCTTGCCCAGAATCTTGCTCGCCTCTACGGCATCGAGCAGAATCTCACGAATCACGGCATGAGCGAAGGTGGCACCCTCGTCTATCGGTCCGTGCTCCGGAGAGGTAGAAGGAGCCGCTGTATAGACGCCATCCTTGCGATGCCACAGATAATCTGTTGCGAAATTAGCACTTCCTTTGATGATATCGTATGCTGTCTCGCTCAGGAACTTCTTATCGCGGGTATATTCGTAATAATCCCAGAGATGGGTAGCCAACCATGGACCGGCAAATGGAGAGAAGTTCCAAGACATATCCTCGCTTGCCAGCGGAGAAGTGAAACCGAAGATGTTGCTGGATACAGATGTGGTCCAGCCACGGGTACCATAATATGACTTGGCTGTCTTTTCACCCGGCTTCACCTGTGTCTGGATGAAGTCGAAGAGCGGAAGCTCGCACTCGCTCAGGTTGGTGGTGCAGGCTGGCCAGTAGTTCATCTGGAGATTGATGTTGTTATGGTAGTCAACACGCCAAGGACCATCCACGTTGTTGTGCCATACACCCTGCAGGTTGGCAGGCATATTGCCAGGACGTGAAGAGGCAATGAGCAGATAGCGGCCAAACTGATAGTAGAGCTGCTCCAGATAGAAATCCTTAGCACCCTTGCGGTAGTTAGCCAGGCGCTCATCAATAGGCATATCGTTGGCGTTATCCACATCATTCAGATTCAGGCTCACGCGATTGAACAGACGGCTGTAATCCTTGTAATGCTCATCGAGCAACTGCGCATAGCCCTTGCCCTCTGCCTTGCTCACCCAGTCGTGGGTAGTAGCCAGCGGATCCACGCCCACGTAGGTCTTAGGATCGTTGTAGTCAGGGTTATTGTTTGCCTTGTAATCGGTATCGGCAGAAATGAGGAATACCACCTCGTCGGCACCCTTCACGGTCAGCTTTCCTCCTTCGTTAGAAAGGCTACCGCCCTTGTTGATGGCACGGATGCGGATGGCATACTGCATATCGTTGTTATCGAGACGTGCATCCCAGAGCAGACCGTTCTTGCCGTCAGCCACCATCTTGCCTGTAGAGACAGGGTTAGGCGCATAAGAGAATACGAGATTCTGCTTACCAGGACGGGAAGCCTTATATCGGATAGCCATCACATTGGCTGGATAAGAGATGAAATATTCACGCTGATAGCTCACTTCATCCTTGACGAAAGAAACGGTAGCCAAAGCTGAATCGAGCGACAGGGCACGGCGATATTTCGACATACCCACGGTGCTCAGTCCGGTCTCGATATACGCCTCGCCCATCGTGGTAAAGCTACCGAAACGGAATGGATCCTCGGCATAAGACTCGTATGGAACCGGACTGTTGAAGTTCTTGCGGGTGAGCTGCGAAGCCTTCTCCCAGTCGTTGGCAGCAAAGGCATCTCTGATTTCCTGCATCACATGGGCAGAATTCTTGTTCACATCCCAATAGTAGGCAGCGCCCTTCTTGGTGTTCGGACCGCCACGCCAGAGCGTCTTCTCGTTCAGGGTGATACGTTCCGCCTCAACCGATCCCAGGATATTGGCACCAATACTTCCGTTACCTATCGGCAATGACTTTGACTCCCAATCCGAATCCGGATTGCGGGCGGTATCACCAGCCGAGATTGGCTTTTTGTGCGTCCATTTCTCAGGATGGCCTCCATACCAAACTTGCTGTCCCTTCAGGGTAACAGGCGTGTCGAACCAGTAAGACAATGCTGTCTTCTGCTGTGCGGTGGCAGAAAGTGCCCCCAGCATCATAAAGGTTAAAATAGATACGGTTTTCTTGTTCATTATATATTATATTTAGTCTGATTACTTATTTTCAGATAATCGCTACAAAAATACGATTAAAAATCGACATATCCAAATATAGGGTCATAAAAAACGAGGATAGCCAGCATTTTTTCAATACTTGCTATCCTCGTCTTGCTATTTCATATCGTTCCGGGTGGCTTAATACCACTGTACAGCATTCGAATAACCGCTTCGCTTGTCATACTTCAGGGCATCCGTCAATGTGGCTGCATTGCATCGGAAGGTGAAGTTATAGCTGGTATATGGCGCCAGCACTACCGAACAGCTCATGTTGAAGCAGTGCAGGTCACGGGCCAGACTTGCAGTGGTCATACTCAGCTTATGATTATCAAAATCATAACCGGAAGAGAAGCTGATGTTCCATCCGTCGCTGATACGAACGTTACCGCTCATATTCAGGTTCTGGGTGAACTTGTATGGATATCTCATCGATTTCTCGTTGAACTTCTCTCTTCGGGTATCCTCACGCATGGTGACACCATATCCGAAGGTGAGCGACCATGGCATCTTGAATGCCATATAGCCGTCGGAATCGGTCTTGGCTTTTCCGCCACCACTCTTCTTGGCTCCCGTCTTTCCCTTCTCCATACTGTCGTCCACGTTGCTCTCTATGTCGGTATCCATACCTTCATCGTCATCGTCCTTGCGCTTGTTCTTGTCCTTGTCGTCCTCATCACTGCCTCCGCCGAAGAGTTTCTTCAGTTTCTCAGGATTCAGGGTGAACGAGAAGTTCTGCGACATACCCTGGAATCGTCCGAACCTACCCTTGCCCCACTCGGTGTGGTTGCCGACATATACGTTGCCGTTCTCATCCATCTCGTAGGCGTAGGTGGCAAACACGGCGTTCATGTTGAAGGTATAGTTCTTCCACCACTTCAGTCGCAGGTTGATGTTCATATCACTCCAAGGGCGCACCTTGGCAGCGGTGTTGTAGCTCATGCTCACATCAAACGCATCAATGAGGCTCACCTTCTTCAAGCTGTCGTTCTTATCCCTCCATTTCATCTCCAGGTTGTTGCCCAGAGTGAAGGAAATGTTACCACTCTTGCCCTTGCCCGGCACACCGTAGAGGGCATTCTGATATGGCGAATAACTTACCAGCGATACATTGCCGTCGGCATCAGTCTTCTGATAAGTATCCCAATAGCCGTAATGCGATGCTCCGAAATCAGGTGCATAGCTGAAGCTTACCGTCGGGGTAATCACGTGGCGGATCCTGTCTATCCTGTTGCCGAACAGCTTGCGGTTAGGAATCCAGAAGCCGTAAAGCTTGGTAGAGAGTCCTATGCTCATGTTCCAGTTATATACGTTGTGGAATCCGTAGGTGGTATCACAAACCTCTTTCTGCGCAGTGGCATCCCACGATTTCTCCACCTTGTTGGTGTACATACGGTCGGTGAAGTTGAACGAAGGATTCACGTTGAGATATTTGAAGAGGGTGAAGGATGCACTCACCGGAATCTGATGCTGCCATCCGTTTCGCCAGTCCTTGATGAGCGAACTGTGCATCAGCTTATCCTCCTTGGTATTGATACTGTTGGAGATATGTCCGGTATAGCTCATGGCTATCTTCTCGTACCATTTCTCATCACCCACCATCTTCTTTCTGCGGAAAGGATAGAAGCGGGAGATACTGATGTTCAGGTCGGGCAAGGTCATCGCTATGGATGAGTCACGCATATTCTGCGAAAGGTTTGCCGTAGAACTGAGCGACATTCCGATGCTCGAGAAAGTGGTGCTCCAGCTTACGGAAGAGGTTCTCGTACTCTGCGTCATCGTCTGAGGATTATAGAGCGAGTTGAGGTTGTTGCGCTCATAGCTCGATGTGGCGAAGTTGACGCTTGCCGAAAGCGAACTGAACGGATTTGCCTTGGAATCCTGTCGGTGACTCCACTGCACCTTGAAACTCTCCTGCTTGGTGAAGTCAGGCATTCCCTTGTCACCCGTCTGCGTATCCTGGTAACTGAAGTAGAAGGAACCGGAATACTTGTATCGCTTGCGGTAGTTGCTGGCTGCAGAAAGTCCCCACGAACCCTTGGTGTAGATTTCTCCCAGCAGTTTCAGATCCCACTTGTCGCTGATGGCGAAATAATATCCACCGTCACGGAGATAGAAACCACGGTCGCTCTCATCACCATAGGTAGGCATGATGAAACCGCTGCTGTAGCTCTTGGTGAACGGGAAGAATCCGTATGGGATACCCAGCGGCATCGGCACATCGCAGACCACGAGATAGGCGGGGCCGAAGATGACATCCTTGCCCGGGCGCACCTTGGCTCTGGAGAGCGAGATGTAGAAGTCGGGATGCGGATCATCGCAGGTGGTATATCTGCCATGCTGCAGATAGATGACACCCGAAGAATCTCGCTTCGACTTCATACCGGTGAGGAATCCATCCTGCTGCTCGGTATATACATTATTAATAAGGGCCTTCTTGCTCTTGAAGTTGAACTTGATGGTATCGGTATCATAGGTGTCATTGCCCATCTTGAAGACCGGTTTTCCCTTGATGCCTCCCTCAGCCATCGAGTCCTTGGTACCGCTGGCTCTCACATTGCTCTTGTCCAGATCCATGGAGATGCGGTCGGAGGTAAGATCCATGTTCTCGTACTTCACGTTCGAGTTTCCATAGAGATGCGCCACCTTGTGGTGGGCATCATATACCAGCGAGTCGTCGGCCTGATACTGTACAGGTGCGTCGATGCCTCCCGACTTCTTTCTGTTGATACTGTCGAGTCGGATACTGTCATCCACCACCTTATTATGTTTCCATATAGCCTTCTGCAGCGAGTCCATCTGGGTGGTATCGGTCTCCGTACTGATGATTTCATTGCCGAGCGAATCGACAAAGACGGAGTCGCCCACAGCCACGGCAGTAGAATCCACCTGAGCCTTCTTGTCTTTCTTTTTAGAAGGCATACCCGGGTTTGCCACCATCATGCAAGAGATGGCAGCAAACATCAGTGCAGCTATAGTTGATTGTTTTCTCATTCAGAAATTATTGTTAAGAAGTCACCCAACTGAACTTCTATCCTATTTCAAACATCCGCTCCCATTCCTGGAAGCGCTTTACTCCTTCCTCGCCAAACTTAGCGAGACTTTTCTCTGCCTTTTCGATACTCTTTTCTTTGTCGAGATGAGTCTTGCTGAAGAATTTGTCAGCATAGCAGATTACCTTCTCCTCCATGGTTTCCGGCAGAAAATCCTGGTGAGGCAGTGGCAGTTGCTGCTTCTCGATCTGCTCTTTCGTAATGCCGGCACCGGTGTGGCGCTCGCATACCCGAGCATGTCGCTCATATCCTTCCTTGCGCAGCAGTTCGGCACCCAGTCGGCCATGACAGATGTAAGGCTGCGAACCGAAACAGTGAATGCCAGGAGCATCGGTCTGAAAGATTCCGATATCGTGAAGCATGGCTGCTTCCTCTATAAACCGGGCATCCAGATGCAGTTCGGGATGAGACGAAACAATCTGTAGCGCTTTTCGCGCTACAGATTGACTATGTGTGATGAGGATACGGCGAAGCTCTGTATCCTCAGGATAATACTTATCAATAATTGCTTGATAATCCATAAATTCAATGTTTACTCAGCGTTGCGCTCAATGTAAGCGATGACATCACCCTTGCGGATCTTGCTGCCCTGCTTAGCATTGATTTCCACGAGCTTACCACCCAAAGCGGCAGGAACTGTCTCAAACTCACCCCATGGAGCGAGGATGTAGCAGAAGGCATCACCTTCCTTGTACTCCTTACCGATGAATGGCTCTACAGCTGGCTGGCACTCGCCCTCGCCCTGGAACTCCCAGAAAATCTGACCGGCTACTGGTGCTACGATAGCATCAGCCTTGGCATGCTTGAACTCTGCGAGCTGAGCAGGAGTCAAGGTGCTGCCGAGCTTGGCATCCTTTGCCTTCTGGAGGTCAGCCAGGAAGTTCTTCTTTGCCTGACCGCTCTTGAAGTTGCGATACTGCTCTGGGTGCATAGCGAGTTCGAAGAGCTCCTCATCGTCCTGACCATACTCCCAACCGTTCTCGTCCATCTCCTTCTTGAAGTCATCGAGTGCGTTGCTGAGCAATGTGTGAGCATCTACATCTGTAAACTCACGACCCTGCTTCTTGGCAAGCTCTACGAGTTCTGGATCAATCTTTCCAGGAATCTTACCACTCTTACCGAGGATCATACCCCACATAGAATCGTCCATCATTACGAAACGGCCCTTGCCCTGCTCCATGGTAAGGAGGTTCATCAATGAAATGTTCTTTACATACTGGCTGAATGGTGTTACCAATGGAGGATAACCTACGCGTGGCCATACATACTCTACCTCGTCGAAGAGCTTGATCAGGAGGTCATCCATAGACAACTCTTCCTCACCCTTCTTCTTGCGGATATTGTTGATAGTCTGACGCATACCGCCGAGGTCTGCCATCATAGAACCCATCATACCGCCAGGGAGACCGCAACCGAGCAACAATGAAGACATGATCTTGTTACCTGGATTGATGAAATATCCGAGCCATTCGTCGATGAACTCCTGAGTCATGGCACGAGCCTTCATATAAGCGCTCATATTGATCTCAGGCACCTCAAAGCCCTCGTTCTTCAACATGCTGATAACAGAGATAACGTCTGGATGAACCTTACCCCATGACAATGGCTCGATGGCTGTATCGATGATGTCGGCACCATTGTTGCAGACCTCGAGGATAGAAGCCATAGAGAGACCAGGACCAGAGTGACCGTGGTACTGGATGATGATCTCAGGATACTTGTCCTTGATCATCTTGGTGAGCTTGCCGAGGAATGCAGGCTGACCGATACCAGCCATATCCTTCAAGCAGATTTCCTCAGCACCGGCAGCGATGAGCTGGTCGGCGATGTTCATATAATATTCGAGAGTATGAACAGGAGAATTGGTAATACAGAGTGCACACTGTGGAGTCATACCACCCTCCTTAGCCCACTTGATAGAAGGAATGATGTTACGAACATCGTTCAAACCATCAAAGATACGGGTGATGTTGGTCCCCTGCTTAGCCTTTACCTTGTACATCAAGGCACGTACATCGTCTGGCACAGGATACATGCGAAGAGCGTTCAATCCACGGTCGAGCATGTGAGTCTTGATGCCCACCTCGTTGAATGGCTTACAGAATGCACGAACTGCATCATTAGGATTCTCACCAGCGAGGAGGTTAACCTGCTCGAAAGCACCACCATTGGTCTCTACACGGCTAAAGCAACCCATCTCAATGATAACTGGGGCAATCTTAGCCAACTGATCCTTACGTGGCTGGAACTTACCAGAACTCTGCCACATGTCTCGGTAAACGAGACTGAACTGAATTTTCTTCTTCATTCTTATTATTAATTTTTTTATTTCCTAAATTTATATATAAAATAATGTGTATCTCCTGCCCCGAGCCTCATTACAAACCAAGGCATTCTATACCAAGGTGCAAAATTAGACAAAAAAATCGAGAAATCAGTCATTTCCCACAATTTATTATGGTTTCGGCACCGAAATTATTAATTATTAACTGAACTTTCACAAGTGTGTACGCCATACGCACAGAAGAGGCAGAAGCTCCCAGCTCAGGGCATCACCCTGGGTTACAACGGGCTCAAACCATACGCCCTGAACCAACGGTCACCGGCGCGTAGCGGAAAGGTAAAGGGCAAAAGCTTTCCCTTAACACAAACTTTTAAAGCAAAAACAACAAAAAATGGCCGTAAAATTTTGTATTGTCTGCTTTTCTCTGTATCTTTGCATCCGTTTTTGAAATTTAGTTCAATCAATAGGATAATACAAAAAACAGATATGACAAATAATACGAACAAACACACCTTGCCAATCTGGACAGAGGTGGAATACACAGCATTATGTAAGAACCCGTATCTATCTACTCCTTTCTTCATCCCAAAGGAATCGAAGGTTTTCCTTTGCAAGGAAGACGGAAGCAGAGAGGAACAGAGAATGATCTTCCTGGTCTTCAAATCTACTGCTGCCGCAGAAGAAGACGAATGGGAAGATGACCCAATGCCAGGAGAAATGTGGGTAAAGCCACTGGAAGATGATGATACAGAGGTATATGAACCTGCCAAGGTTATCTATCTGGGACAGGACATCGATGATTTCATCCAGGTAACCAGCGAGGACGAAAACACCATCACTTTTGATATCTACTGGCGCCATGGCGACGTGAAGGTAGAAAAAGCGGAGAAGACCGACGATGGCTTCGTCTGCAAGAAGGAGGACTTCGGTGACGAAGGCTTGCGCCTCACTCTGATTCCGGAAGAGGGAAATCCTTTCTCTCTCAATATTCAGATTCCATACATCGGCTTCTCGCTCTACGACAGTAAGGGCAACAAGGTACACAATGAACTGGAGGTGGCTCACGACAAGGTAGATGAGTATCGCTATGAATTTGTAGGTGATGACAACAACGACCGCTTCACCTTGCAGTTGGACGACAACAAACTGGTTTATATCTGCGTGCTCCGTCATGAGGATGCCCAGCTGGTGGTTCGCGACCAGCGCCAGCGCCTTGCCGTAGTAGATCAGATTCCGTCTGAGGGAAAATTGAGCGAGCTGATGATGAATGCCCATTCTGCCCTCATCAAGAACAAGAACTACCGCTGGCGCATCAACATTGCCGGCAGCAGCATCGCCCACGAGGTGGAGCTGGAGATTACCCCAGAAAGTCTCGTTGCCTTCATCAAGGAGCAGATGGCAAAGGGCATCGACATCGATACCCTGGGACAGAGCCTCATTGCCATGGAGCAGAAGTATGCCTTCCAGTGGTTCTGGCTGAAGGACAGCGACTGGAGTCATGATTATCCGATGTTCGACATGTTCATGAACCAGCTTGTTGCTTTCTCGTATGTAAGCCAGAAGCCTATCCAGGGCGACCAGTTGCAGGCTCGCAACAACAAGCGCAAGATCAAGCGCTGCGCCAAGCTCATCAAAGCTCACCAGAAGGGCGAGATCAGCCTTTGGGATGAGGATGAGGAGCAGCGCAAGGAGATACTCCATCTCTTCAGCACTTTCCACAGTCCTTTCGTAGAGATTCTGGAGTCATTAAAGGATGAAGAAACTGAAGAAGAAGCATAAAATAACAATGTAAATATAGTTCAACATTCATCTCTATCTTCTCAAACGCCCGAAAAATGGGAATTTCAGAGATGTGATATTTTCCCTTAAGGATTTTTATATTTTTCCTTAAGGGAAAATTTATTTTCCCTTAAGGAAAGAAATATTTTCCTTTAAGGGCTTTTTCATACTTACTATAAATTGTTAAGCTTTTTACAAGACATTCACAATCATTCTATATGTTGCTACAGAATTTCCAGCAGCTGCGCAAAGCGGGAGATGCGGCGAAGGTTGGAATGTTCAAACTCCTCTATCTTTTCGTGCGCCCAGGTAGTATGGAAAGGGATATGGACGGCAGAGGCTCCGATTTTCAATGCCGGCGCAATATCGCTCTTAAAGCTGTTGCCCACCATAAGAAGCTCTTCGGGCTTCACTTCCATCTCCCGGCAAAGACGGCGGTAAGCCTCGGGCTTCTTATCGCTCACGATACTTACCACATCAAAATAGCGCTGCAGCCCCGAACGCCACAACTTATTCTCCTGGTCCATCAGTTCTCCCTTGGTAAAGACAGCCAGCCTGTATCTTCTTTCACCGGAAGAACCATCCTCCTGCCCAGTTCTCATTTCACGGATGCGGGCAAGAGTAGCCTCAACACCCTCCAGCGGTTTGGCATCAAGATGCAGGAGACTCTTGCCAAGATCCAGAATCTGAGCAATGACATTCGCCTCCACCTTGCCATGACTCACCCTGATGGCATTTTCTACCAGCGAAAGGGTGAAAGCCTTGCAGCCATATCCCAAGTCTGCCATATTCCGGCTCTCCGTTTCAAAGAGGGCTGCAGAAATCTCCTTCTCCTTGCCATAAGCAGAAAGAAGCTCGCAATATTCATGCTCTACATCCTCAAAGTAATTCTGCAATGCCCAGAGCGTATCGTCGGCATCGAAGGCTATCGCCCTGATATCTTTCAGTTTTTCCATTCTATGATTTCTTATACATTATTATATACTACTTTGCTATAAAAACAAGTGCAAAGATAATGCTTTCTTTCTAAAAAATCGAAGAAAAAATGTTTTTAACAGGATTGTAACACCTGTTTAAATCACCTGTAACATCCCTTACGTACCTTTGCAACCGAAAACGAGGGGAAAAAATAAACAATAAACATTAATATAATAATGAGTACGATTTATCTTTGTATTGTGATCTTCCTGCTCTGTCTGGCAGTGTTTGATCTCTTTGTGGGAGTCAGCAACGATGCTGTCAACTTCCTGCAATCTGCCATCGGAGCTAAGGTGGCTAAGTTTCGCACTGTGCTGATCATCGCTTCCTGCGGTGTGGTACTGGGTGCCATTATGTCATCGGGAATGATGGATATTGCCCGACATGGTATCATGAGTCCAGATCACTTTACCTTCGAGGAAGTGATGACGCTCTTCCTAGCCGTCATGGTGACGGATATCATCATTCTGGATGTGTTCAACACGCTGGGTATGCCAACATCAACCACCGTTTCGCTGGTGTTCGAGTTGTTGGGAGGAGCCTTCATTCTTGCTACATTGAAGATGTATGGCGACGACAGCCTCAACTATGGCGTACTGCTCAACAGCAACAAGGCCTTGGAGGTTATCATGGGTATCTTCTCATCTGTTATCATCGCCTTCATATTTGGTGCTTTCGTGATGTGGCTTTCCCGCATCATCTTCACCTTTAACTATCGCAAGCATTCACGCTACAGCATCGCCATCTTCGGTGGTATCGCCTTCACAGCCCTCTCTTACTTCATCTTCATGAAGGGATTGGGTAAGAGTCCTTACCTGCCAGCAGAATGGCGCGACTATATCGACCAGAACCTAGGCTTGCTGCTCTGCATCACCTTCGTGGGTTCTGCCATCGTAATGGAGTTCCTGCATCTCTGCCGCATCAACATCTTCAAGTTTACCGTGTTGATGGGTACTTTCGCCCTGGCAATGGCTTTCGCTGGCAACGACCTGGTAAACTTCATCGGTGTGCCTCTCGCTGGTCTTTCTTCTTATCAGGACTATATGGCAAATGCCAACGGTGCTACTCCAAACCAGTTTATGATGACTTCTCTGATGGATAGCGCCAAGACTACTCCAGTTTATCTTCTCGCTGCCGGTGCCGTGATGATCATCGCCATGGCAACTTCCAAGAAGGCTCAGAACGTAATCAAGACTTCAGTGGATTTGAGCCGTCAGGACGAGGGTGACGAGATGTTCGGAAGCTCTTCTGCAGCCCGCGTGATTGTACGCAACTGCCAGGCTACAGATTCATGGTTGAAGCAGTTTATGCCAAAGGCTCTGATGAACTGGATCAACAGCCGATTCGACAAGAACGATGTAGAGCTGGAAGAGAGCGCAGCCTTCGACGTGGTTCGTGCAGCCGTAAACCTGGTATTGGCAAGTATGCTCATCACCATCGGTACCAATCTGAAGTTGCCACTCTCTACTACATACGTAACCTTTATGGTAGCAATGGGTTCTTCACTTGCCGATAGAGCCTGGAGCCGTGAGAGTGCCGTGTTCCGTGTAACAGGAGTATTGAGTGTGATTGGTGGATGGTTTATCACAGCCGGTGTAGCTTTCGCAGCCTGTGCCATTGTCTGCCTCATCATGCACTTCGGCGGTGTAGGAATCCAGAGCTGCTTCATGGCATTGGTTATCTTCCTGCTCATCCGCAGCAACATCCAGTATAACAAGAAGGCAAAGGAAGAGAGCAAGGGCAGCACCTTCCAGTTGATGATGCGCTCACACGATCCAGAGATTGTATGGGATCTGCTTCGTCGCCAGGTATCCCGCACCCAGAGCTTTGTCTGCCACTTTGCACTCAACGAGTTCAACCAGATCATGGATGGTCTTGCCAACGAGAATTCTAAGTATCTCCGTCATGCCAACAAGGATTTGAAGAAGGAGCAGGATATGCTGAAGAAGTACCGTCGCCAGGAGATGCTCGGTTTGAAGAAATCACCTATGGAGATTGCCATCGAGCGCAACACCTGGTTCCATCTGGGAGCCAACAGCAACCAGCAGTTCATCTACTCTCTGCGCCGTATGCTCGACCCAATCAAGGAGCACGTGGACAACAACTTCAATCCACTCCCTGCAGAATACACCAAGGAGTTTGCTCCTGTACGCCAGAAAATCAACGACCTGATGCGTATGAGCTGCGAGCAGATTGAGACCGGCCGCTACGAGAACTACCGCGAGATTCTCGCCGAGGCAGATGCCTGCAAGGATGAGCTCAGCGTACTTCGCAAGAAGCATATCGACCGCATCCAGCATCTTTCAGATAATTCCCTGATGCAGATTTCGCTGGTTTACCTGAATGTACTTCAGGAGAGCCAGGAGTTCCTGAGCGTGATGAGACACCAGCTCAGAGCTGCCAAGAAGTTTATGGAGAAATAAAAGATGAAAGACATAAGGTAGCAACCTATGGTATAACAACAATATAACAATTCATTATCAAAAGAGGAACCCTCGTTTTTTGAGGATTCCTCTTTTTTTGATTATCTCTATCGTCGAATCTATAATTACTTTGTATTTAAAGTCATTGGATATTCAAAAGACCAGATATCCGCACCATCAACAACATCTACCAGCATACGGCAATTGTCTTTTCTTTGCCCTATCTGCTTTATATTCCCCCTCTTTACCATAGACAATCCCATAGGTTTATAATATGTACCTTTAGAGACTGCAGCTTTTTTATTTCCAAAACGGGTTTTTACATAAATAGCCCCTTCCAATGCTCCATGCACGTATGCTAGAGTTTCCCATGGTTTGAGCAGCTTCACAGATTCTATTTCCAAAGCAGGCATTTCAAGAACAGACTCTATTTCGTAATCTTGGCGAGTTCCATCCACCAACAACACCAGAGATGAGCCATTCAATGCAGAGTTTCCTCTAGTAGATTGCAAAGAAAATCTCTTTTCAGCTTTTACGTCACTGTTATACAATACCCTTACTCCTGGCATAGATCTTAAAATATCCAACAGAGTTTGGTAATTGTGTCGTTCAATATGATCGTGATCCACGTAATTCACGCCATAAAATTCTGCGGATGTCATAGGCTTTTCTCTATGATATTTAGCTTTGACTACAACTTCCGGCAAATATTGGTCTTTAAATTTTCCTTTTTTGGCGCCACTTTCATCAATACTAAAAATACGATTCGTTCCTGACTCAATCAGATGAAAAGCTGGAGGAAAAGTCATATCTTCAAAATGAATAGCAGCATTGACTGGTTGCTCCCGTACATTTACAGGCTGCAGAAAAAAGGTATCTCCATCCTCAAAGTCATCAACAGCCATTCTAAATCTACCTTTTTTATCTACCGGTGCGTCATACACCAAGGCATTCCTTGTATTATAGGCAACAACCTTTCCTCCTCTTAGCATCAAGTCATCTATAGATATAACCTTTCCAATAATGAGCATATTTTCCTCTGGTAGATGAGTATATATGGCAGAATCTTTCAAGAGGGCCTCAGAAAGTTCAAATCGCTTAAATCTAGCAGTATTCATCCATGCCTGCAAATCGGCAAAGCGAGAAGAGGTTCTTTTCTGAAATACTTTTTGGGGAAAAGGCAATGGCGAATTATAATCCGACAAATACAACAAATCACTTTCTGCATGAGAAACCCATTTGTCGCTATCAGAAACAAAGCGTATGGACTCATACCTATTGCCAGCTAATACAACCGTATCATTGGAAAAGGTTCTTTGAGCTTCATTTATCAACGAATCTACATATTGCGGATATTGATACTTACAGACAATACTCGTTTCTGATAAAATCTGATGATTCTTATCTGTCAGAAACAGAGTTATGATTTTAGGGCTATTCGTAAGAAGCACAACCCCACTCTCACCAAACTTATCAATCTTACAAACACCATTTTCCCTACTGAACAAATAAAGTTCAGTATTATCCAACCTACCTTTTGCATTCAAGACTTCATAAAATAACTTATTACCATTCACAGAGCATTGCACTTTCATTTTCTTGTCGTCAGCAAAAGGCAGCAGGATCCTTTTATCCTTTCCAGAAATGTTAACAGACAAACTATATCTTTTACCCATTAATGGAATAAAATGAAAGACTGTAAATCCAGAAATAGAAGTTTTGACAGAACTAATTGTATCACCAGCTTCATTAAGCAGAGCTACCGGTAAGGATTCCAAGGGTTCACCTTGAGAGTTTAAAAAGGATGCAGTAACCTCCTGTATTCTATTAGGGCACAAAACTCCTGCCGTCGGATAAATATAACAAGAAACTTCATCATTATCCAAAGATTTGAGAGATGAAGGCTTGCTTCCGATATAAACTGGTTGATACGCAAAACTTTCAGAAGAAAAATTTCTCATCAGATTGGTATAAGAGCGTAAATAACAGGAGCCAGAATAAATTCGTTCCGTAGGAATTCGTGCCCTAAAACTTCCTCCCTTTTTACAATCCACCCTCTGTCGAACCAAAACAGAATCCTGACTGTTCAAGAGTTCTATATATAGATAATTACTATAAGGTAAGAAACGATTAGCAGCCAGACAAGTCACAACGCCATTTACCTCCAGTGTATCCCCTGGATTCCATTCCGTCTTTCCTAATTCCAAAAAAATCTGTTCTGTTCTAAAATCCTTTGGAAGCTGAGCAAAGCCAAAAGAACACCATAAACCCAATAAAGACAATATAAAAACAACTCGCATAGGCAATTACATTAGTTTATTCCATAACAAACGTATTTCATAATAGCAACGCCAATACCTTCCTGAAGTATCAGTATTTGAAATAGAAGTTACGTATCTTCCATTTTTTTCATCATACCATTTATCCACACACAACTCTAGTACAGCTTCACCATAATTAGAATCATCATCGAGCAATACTCCACTTACAGATATCTGCCATGTTCCACTACCATAACTAATTATTCGTGGTTGACCAGGACCATATATTTCAGCATTAGGGCTTGCTCCTTCTGGTGGCTCTGGCACTGAAAAAACAAACCGTTGCAAATCCGGTGCATTTAAATCTACACTTACAGTTGCCAAAACTCCTAAATCAGTAAGATGTGTAGTTTGTGAAAAAGCTATATTTGCAATACACAAACAAATCCATAATAACAAATTCCTTTTCATAACTCAATTGCATTAAAATTAATATTAGTAAAAGTAGGGAAAAAAAAACATACTCAAAAACTTACGAACAAACATTAACTATAATTAGCAGAAATTAATCGAATTCATAAAGAATTCTGTCTTTCTAGGACATTTTGACACCATTCACCGACGTTTTGGCAGAAGTTTGCACTTTGGTACGGGGATTGCTAGATGAGGGAGTGTAAGCGGATCAGTAATTCGCTACACAACATAAATAATAACGAATAATAATAAATAAAAATAGAATCGGAGGTTAAGATTATGATGTACAGAAATTCTTGGATACCAGAGGTATTTAACGGACTCTTCAACGAAGGTAATATGCAGAAGGCTAATACTACAGCCCCAGCCATCAACGTCAAGGAGTCTTTGACAAAATATACTGTAGAACTTGCAGCCCCAGGAATGCGCAAGGACGACTTTGAGGTAAATCTCAATGAGAATGGCGATCTCCACATCAAGATGGAGAACAAGCATCAGCCAGAGCAGGAGGAGCACGTTTATCTGCGTCGCGAGTTCTCATACGCTAAGTTTGAGCAGACCCTGATTCTCCCAGACGATGTCAACAAGGAGAAGATTTCTGCCAGCGTAGCTGACGGTGTGCTCACCATCCAGTTGCCTAAGATGCAGCAGGAAGAGCAGAAGATTGCACGCCAGATTTCAATAGGATAAGTGTTTTTGGTTAGTTTTTCATAAGCAGATTGTTTAGTTAGGTTTTGGTTGAATAGATTGTTTAGTTTAGGTTAGATTGTTTAGTTAGGTTTAATTGTTAGATAAGTTAGGTTTAGTTAATACATATCGCCCTAAGTGCTAGTGATAGTACTTGGGGCTTTTTTTTATGCAAAAAAACGGGTAAAGATTTGGCAGTTAGAGAGAAATGTTGTAATTTTGCAGCCCGAATTAAAAAAGTTAGTATAATCCGAGTGCTTGGTAAACCTCGTAAAAAACAAGAAAATGGAAAAGAAAACAACTCAAGTGAGTGTGCTGTTTATGCTTTTCAGCATCCTCTTCTGCGTTTGTCTCATTGCGGCAAACGTGCTCGAAACAAAGCAAATCGCCGTTGGTCCCATCTCTTTGACCGGCGGTCTGATCGTGTTCCCTGTAAGTTACATCATCAACGATGTGGTATGCGAAGTATGGGGCTACCAGAAAGCCCGTCTTCTCATCTGGACCGGCTTCGCCATGAACTTCTTCTTCGTAACCCTGGGTGCCATCTGCGACTGGATTCCAGCCGCTCCTTACTGGACCAACGATGCCGGCTTCCATGCCATCTTCGGTCTGGCTCCCCGCATTGCAGCTGCCTCCTTCGTGGCATTCATCGTAGGTTCCTTTGCCAACGCCTACGTAATGAGCGTGATGAAGATCCGAGATGGCGGCAAGCATTTCTCAGCCCGTGCCATCTGGAGTACGGTAGCTGGCGAGAGTTGCGATAGCCTTATCTTCTTCCCTCTTGCCCTGGGTGGAATCGTCCCAACCTCAGAATTGCCTTGGCTGATGCTCTGGCAGGTGGTACTGAAGACCGTGTATGAAATCATCGTGCTGCCTATCACCATCCGTGTGGTCAATGCGATTAAGAAACACGAGGGCGAGGATGTGTATGACAACAACATCTCCTACAACATCTTCAAGTTAGGGGCTATCTAGGATAAAAAGAAAGTCTTTTCAATAGAAGTTCGCCCCACAAAGTTAACATTTAACATTTAACATTAGAATAAAACAATGGATAGAAAAGAAGATGGGTTGAAGGCACTGGGTGCCAAGACCCAATATAGAATGGATTATGCGCCAGAGGTATTGGAGACCTTCGTGAACAAGCACCCTGGCAATGATTACTGGGTACGTTTCAACTGCCCTGAGTTTACCTCCCTCTGCCCTATCACAGGTCAGCCAGACTTTGCAGAGATTCGCATCAGCTACATTCCAGACGTGAAGATGGTAGAGAGCAAGAGCCTGAAGCTCTATCTCTTCAGTTTCCGCAACCACGGCGATTTCCACGAGGACTGCGTGAACATCATCATGAAGGACCTCATCAAGCTGATGGATCCAAAGTATATCGAGGTAACAGGTATCTTTACTCCTCGCGGCGGCATCAGCATCTGGCCTTACGCCAACTATGGCAAGCCAGGAACCAAGTATGAGAAGCTCGCAGAACAGAGATTCGCTACTCACGAATAAAAAACGAAATAAAAAAACTCGGAAGATATCGAAATGTATCTTCCGAGTTTTTTATTATGGGAACTGAGGATAATCCTCGAAGCGAGGCTTGCGCTTCTCCAGGAATGCCTTGCCGCCTTCCTGTGCCTCATCCATGGTATAATAGAGCATGGTGGCATCGCCAGCCAACTCCTGGATACCAGCCTGACCATCCAACTCGGCATTCAATCCAGCCTTGATCATACGGAGAGCCAAAGGAGAACGCTCCATCATGATTTCAGCCCACTCTACACAGGTATCCTCCAACTGATCGAGAGGAACCACCTTGTTCACCATTCCCATCTCCTCTGCCTCTTTTGCAGAATACTGCTTGCAGAGGAACCAGATTTCACGAGCCTTCTTCTGACCTACCATTCGTGCCAGATAAGAAGAACCGAAACCAGCATCAAAGCTTCCCACCTTAGGACCGGTCTGTCCGAAGATGGCATTCTCTGATGCGATGGTCAGGTCGCACATCACATGGAGCACATGACCGCCACCGATGGCATAACCATTCACCATGGCGATAACAGGCTTAGGCAAGCGGCGAATCTGCATCTGCACATCGAGCACGTTGAGACGAGGCACGCCGTCGTTGCCTACATATCCACCCCTGCCCTTCACATGCATATCACCACCGGCACAGAAAGCCTTGTCGCCAGCACCCGTCAGGATAACCACACGGATATCCAGACAGTCACGACAGTAGTTGAAAGCCTGGGCCATCTCCCAGGTGGTCAATGGGGTGAAGGCATTGCGATAACGCTCACGATTGATTGTAATCTTAGCAATGTGATTATACTCCTCGAAGATGATTTCCTTGAAATCAAAACCTTCTATCTTTTTCCATTCTCTCATATTTGAAAACTATTATAATATTTTTCTATTACCTGATTATCAGTTTCTATATCCGTTAGCACCTCCAGAAGCATCGGTCTGTCAGACTCGGTATGGATGAGCCAGTCGATGCCCTCGTATAACGAACTCATGTCATCGGCATTCTGATAGTCAACATTCTGTGCCTGGCAGATGTGATAAGCCGAGGTGCAATGCTCAGCCATCACCAGTTTTTCGCGCGCAGCACTCTCCTTCAATCCCTTGAACTTGGCAAAGATGGCTCCGCCGCCATTGTTCAGCAACAGGATGCGAAGGCTACCATTGAGATTCTGATTCCAGAGAGCATTCTGATCGTAGAAGAAACTCAGGTCGCCCAATACGCAGAATACCTTCTGCTGGCTCTTGGCATCCGGATGATGATACTCCGAAAGATAGATAGACAAGCCTGCTGCCGTCGACAACGAGCCCTCAATACCATTTACACCCCGATTGCAATGCACATACTGGCGGGCATAGATGCAAGCCAGACGAATAGCCATGCTATTGCCATAAAAGAGACGGCACTCACGAGTATCATCCAGTGAATGAGCCAGATATTCCGCCTGGAAAGCCTTCACAGCTGCCATACTGCTGAAGGACGGTTCATAATCGAAAGCATGACGTTTAGCCGCCCACAATGCTTTCTCCCAACGTTCCTTATACGCATCCACTTCATCCCGATAAACCTGATCATAAGAGGTCATGGCATCTGCCAACTGTGTGGTATCACATGGGAAGATGCGGTCAATACGCATAAAGGTATCGATGTAATCACCATCGATGCTTGCCCGCCATACCTTCGCCCCCTTCTTTACGGCAAGACGAAGAAACTGTTTCAGACGCTTGCTCACCAAAGTGCCTCCTACATAGAGAATAAAATCGGGCATATACTCCTCGTCATCCCCCATCTTATTCAGCACTTCATCGAAATTGGTAACCAGGAGGCCGCTGGAGAATTCCCGGCATGCAGGATCTTCACTTGATGTGCCCAGAGCCGTCGGTTCGATAAGCGTGACTGCCCATGAATCTATCTGCTTGATGCCGTAAAGCTGACTACATGGGTAATCCTGTCCTACCACAATCATCGGTTTCCTGGCATTCAGGAAATCAAGCATATCACCATAATGGAAACTGCCGCCAAAGAGATTGGACTTCACATAATCCACCCAATGAGTTTTCGGAAGCTTATCTACCGTAAACTGATAAAGCGGTTCGGAAAGCTGAATATTGATATGTACCGGACCTATCTTGCGATGCACGCAATCGATAACCGCTTCGTGCACCAACCGTTCGCAATACCATGCCTGCTCCTCATTGGATATAATCGGAAGATTCACACTCCTGTTGACCATCGTCCCAAAGACATTGGCTTGTGGCAGCGTCTGTCCATCCTGCTGTCCGATCCAAGCTTCAGGTCTATCAGCCGAAATCACGATGATAGGCAGTTTCTGATAAAAAGCCTCACAGACTGCCGGATAGAGATTGAGCAATGCTGAACCAGAAGTAACGCATACCGCTACCGGATCGGGACATGGTGACGGATTACCCAAGGCAATGCCCATAGCCACAAATCCTGCACTGCGTTCATCGGTGACAGGATAGCAGGTAATGCCTTCCATCTCATTAAAATTATGTACGATGGGCGCATTACGACTTCCAGGACAAACCACAACTCTTCTCACACCATGAGATGCGAGAACACCCGTCAGGATATTGACATTATCGATATTACTAAACACGAGAACTTACTTATAATTAAGATTTTATAATTAATCAAAGAAAAACACGTCTGATGAACTGACCATCTCAGCTAAAGCAATACCCGTCTGATGGTCTGCATCTTAGCTTCAGTCTCTTTCCATTCCTTTTCCATCTCGCTCTCCTTGAGCAATCCGCCACCAGCATAGAGTTCACAGGCTCCATCCGGCAGGATGTTCATGCAGCGAAGGGAAACGAAGAGATGGGTCTTACCTTGCGGAGAGACAGGTCCCACAAAACCACTATAATATTTGCGGGGCTGGTGCTCATGCTGCAGGATAAACCGGCGGGCTTCCTCCTTCGGAATACCACAGACAGCAGGCGTAGGATAGAGTGCATCTATCACATCTCCCAACCTACCTTCATCCCGCAGACGGAAACTGATATCCGTACGAAGATGATAGAGATTTGCCGCCATCGTGGTATAAGGTCCCTTGAGCTGATAATCGTCAGCAAAAGCCTTGATGCAATCTTCGATATAATCCGTGACATACTGTTGCTCCTCCTGATTCTTATGCGACCATTCCACGCCCTCCACCGGATAATCGGCAACAGTGCGGGACGGTTCCGCCTTCTGGGTACCCGCCAGCGACATCGTACTCATATTTCCCTGTTCTCCCTTGAGCAGAATCTCAGGAGTAGCCATCAGCCACATTCCCGACTGCGGGGTATAAACCAGGGAGACGAAGAGACGGGGATACATCCGGCACGCCTTCATGAAGAGACTTTCGAAATTCTTATCAGCAGTTCGCACAGTTGCCTTTCTTGCCAACACAATCTTTCTGAAAGTACCTTTCTCCAATTCCTGATGAAAGCATTCAAAATCTTCGGCATAGGCATCACGATCAGAAGCGTTTTCTGCCTGAGTAGAATCAGATGTTGAAATCACTTTTGCGTCAGAGATGGGCAAAAGCTTGCTTTCATCCGGATGAATGAGCAGCACAGGGCAATCGCCGGACGGCGAGAAAGGAGCTATCACAAACCCCTCCTTGCCATTCAGTTCCGCCACCGAGGAGAGCACTTCCGGCTCACCCTTATGCTGCACGGCATAATGAGCATGATGCAGATAAGGCAAACGATAATATGCAAATGCTGTCATACCTTATTCTTCTGTCTTTTTAGATTCCTGCATCTTAGCATCTTTCTTTTTAGGAGTAAACACATAGTTGGTTACCTGTACGGTGCAGATCAATTCATCAGCAGCGTTTTTGATTGCAACTTCCCAAGTATGCAGGGTTCTGCCTTTGTGAACCAGCTTGGCGTATGCAGTAACCGTATCGCCTTCACTAACAGCCTGTACATGAGTGCCACTCACATTGATACCCACAGCTATCTGACCAGGGCACAGAGCCAAGGATCCGATACCAGCAACATTCTCGGCAAGAGCCAGAGAGGCACCTCCACTCAAGAATCCGAAAGGTTGGCGGTTACGCTCATCCACTTTCATGGAAGCCTGAAGCGTATCAGGCTCTGGGGTAGATATGAAATGCATGCCGAGAGTCTTGGAAAGTCCATCGGTCTTGCTGATTCTCTTTACTAATTCATCTATGTTCATCCTTTATCAAAATTTAAAGTTGGTCGTTTAGAGGTATGCAAGCTATATCATCACTTAGCTCCTCACCTCATTTTCCTGCAAAAGTAATGCAAATTAAAGACAAAACAAAATAAATAAGTCTTTTTTAATCTTTTAAGCACTTTTTGCTTGGCATTATCGGCTTTTTCCACTATCTTTGCAGCATATTGAAACAACAACAAACAATTTTATGAAAAAATTACTTCTAGGACTATTATGCACCATTGCTCTGGGAGCATACGCTAATCCGGCAGACGATCTTCTGAATCGAATCGACAAGGGAGCTGCTGCCAAGTTCAAGACCATCCTTGTAAAATCGGACAAGGATTTCTTCGAGATAGACCAGACAGGAAATGGCAAGAACACCACTGCGCCTAAACCTGCCGGCAAAAACAATCCTATCATCATCCGAGGCAACTCTTGGGTCAATATTGCCGTGGGTATCAACTGGTATCTGAAACATCATGCCGGCATCCACATCACCTGGAACAATATGAGTCCAAAATTGCCAAACGTTCTTCCTGCCGTAAAACAGAAAGAGCGCCATGAAACCGACCTCAAGCTTCGCTACGATTTCAATTACTGCACCTTCTCTTATACGATGGCTTTCTGGGACTGGAACCGATGGCAGAAAGAAATCGACTGGATGGCATTGCATGGCATCAACATGCCGCTGGCTGCCGTGGGCACGGAATGCGTATGGCGCAATATGCTTCTGAAACTCGGTTATTCTGAGGAAGAAGTGGGCAAGTTCATCGCCGGACCAGCCTTTCTTGCCTGGTGGGAGATGAACAATCTGGAAGGCTGGGGAGGTCCGTTGCCGCAGAACTGGTATAAGCAGCAGGAAACCCTGCAGAAAAAGATTCTTGCCAGAATGAAGGAGATGGGCATGAAACCAGTCTTACCGGGCTATTGCGGAATGGTGCCTCACGATGCCAAAAAGAGACTGGGACTGAACGTGACGGATGCCGGCAAATGGAACGGTTACCAGCGTCCTGCCAACCTCTCTCCTACCGATAGCAGATTTACAGAAATCGCCGATCTATATTATAAGGAACTGACCAAGCTCTACGGAAAATCTGATTTCTACTCGATGGATCCTTTCCATGAGAGTGGAGATGATGCTGCCGTAGATTATGCCAAGGCTGGACAGGCGCTGATGAGTGCGATGAAGCGTGCCAACCCAAAAGCTGTCTGGGTGGTTCAGGGATGGAACGAGAACCCTCGTCCTCAGATGATAGAAGACTTAAAGGTTGGCGATATTCTGGTACTCGACCTCTTCTCAGAATGCCGACCGATGTTTGGCGGTCCTAGCATTCTGAAGCGGGATGGCGGTTACGGCAAACATCAGTGGCTCTTCTGTATGCTCGAGAACTTCGGAGGCAATGTGGGACTGCATGGAAGAATGGACCAGCTGCTGAACAACTTCTATCTGGCAACAGGAAAAAAGGGAGAAAGCAATCATAATCGTGAAACGCTCAAGGGTTGGGGCTTCACGATGGAAGGTTCGGAAAACAACCCGGTGATGTTTGAGCTGATGAGCGAACTGCCTTGGCGTGCCGAGAAGACTACCAAGGAAGACTGGCTCAAGGAATACTGCTATGCCCGCTATGGTGTGCACGATGCAACCATCGAGAAGGCATGGGCACTCCTGGCGCAGAGCATCTACAACTGTCCGGTGGGCAACAACCAGCAGGGTACTCACGAGAGCATCTTCTGCGGTCGCCCTTCGCTCAACAACTTCCAGGTATCCAGCTGGTCGAAGATGCGCAACTATTACGACCCCGAAGATACCCGACAGGCAGCCATTCTCTTTGCCAGTGTAGCAGACAAATACCGTGGCAACAACAACTATGAGTACGACCTGGTAGATATCTGCCGACAAGCTCTCGCCGACCAGGGACGCAAACAGTACTGGAAGACCATCGCCGACTATCAATCATTTTCCCGCAAGGAGTTTGACAAGGATGCCGACCGTTTCCTGAAGATGATTCTGCTGCAGGACAAGCTGCTCGCCACCCGTCCGGAATTCCGTCTGGGACACTGGATAGAGGAAGCACGCAACCTGGGTAAGACCGCAGCAGAGAAAGACCTCTACGAATGGAATGCCCGCGTACAGATTACCACGTGGGGCAACCGCGTCTGTGCTGATGATGGCGGTTTGCGAGATTACGGACATAAGGAATGGCAAGGATTGCTGAAGGACTTCTACTACAAGCGCTGGAGTACCTATATGAAAGCCCTCGCCGACCAGATGGCGGCTTGCACGAACATCGATTACGAGGCTTTGGGCAGTGGCAAGAATGCTGGCAAGACATCCGCAGAACTCTTCCAACTGGCATTGCCTAGTGCTCCGAAAATCGACTGGTATGCGCTGGAGGAGCCTTGGACCCTGCAGAAGAACCCATACTCATCGAAGCCAGAGGGAAATCCTGCAGACATAGCCAAGGAAGTCATTCATTTCATCAAGTAATTCATGATATCCATCAGATAAATCATGATATTCATCAAGTAAAATATGAACAGATTAAAATCACTCGACGTGATGCGGGGACTCACCGTAGCCCTCATGATATTAGTAAACAATGGCGGGGAGCATAACTACAGTTTCCTGGAGCATAGCAAGTGGAATGGACTCACCCCATGCGATCTGGTCTTTCCCTTCTTCCTCTTCATGATGGGAATGTCCACCTTTCTATCCCTGAAGAAGACTGAGTTCAAGCCTTCTGCCGCCATCTACAGAAAGATTGCCAAGCGAACCATCCTGCTCTTCCTCATCGGTCTGGGCATCAACTGGTTTGACATGATATGCAATGGAGGTGGGCTAGACTTTGCCCACCTCAGAATCTGGGCTGTCCTGCAGCGCATCGCCCTCTGCTACGGAGTAGTGGCTATGCTTGCCATCACCCTGAACCACCGTTACTTCATCCATACCATCATCGGACAGATTGTCATCTATATGGGAATCCTGGTATTTGGCAACGGCTATGCATACGATGCCTCCATCAACATCCTGGCACAGGTAGATAGAAGCATCTTCGGCATCGACCATCTCTATCATAGAAGTCCGGTAGATCCCGAAGGACTGCTGAGCACGATTCCAGCCATCGCCCATACGATGATAGGATTCCTCTGCTGCAAATACATCTCCATTGCGGGACAAACTGTAGAATCCAAGATCAAGGTCTTGAAAGTGGCAGGTCTTGTGATGGTAGCCCTGGGATTCGGACTCTCCCTGATAGGTTTCGGAATCAACAAGCGCATCTGGAGTCCCAGCTACGTATTCGTAACCTGCGGATTCGCATCCTGGATATTGGGTATCCTGGTACAGTTTATCGACGGAAGAGGTGCAGCTACCGATTCAGCTGCGACAGGCGACAGCCAGAAAAAAACGCAGAAAGACAACATCCTGACCAGGGGATTGCTCGCCTTTGGCATGAACCCACTCTTTCTCTATGTGATGAGCGAGGCGCTCGCCATCCTCTTCAGCAGCTTCGGCATCAAGGCAGATATCTTTGCCGGCATTCACAGCCTCATCACCGATGATTATGTGGCATCGCTCACCTACGCCCTCTTCTTTGTAGCCATCCACGCCGTGATGGGAGTCTGGATGTATCACAAGAAAATCTTCATCAAACTATAGGCTCGTGCAATTTTTGCATAGATAAATCACCTTATTGTATTAAAAAGCATAAAAATAGGGTGCAAGTTCGGAAAATTATTTGTATTTTTGCACCAAAATAAGAAAATATAAAGATATATCTGAATATAATATGAACATTTTAGAGTTAAGCGAACAGGAGATCGTTCGCAGACAGAGTCTTCAGACATTGCGCGAGATGGGCATCGATCCATATCCAGCAGCAGAGTTTCCAACCAATGCATTCAGCACTGATATCAAGGCTGAGTTCAAGGACGAGGACGAGCCACGCCAGGTAGTTATCGCTGGACGTATGATGGGTCGCCGCGTAATGGGTAAAGCAAGCTTCGCTGAGTTGCAGGACTCAAAGGGAAGAATCCAGGTCTATATCGCCCGCGACGAGATTTGTCCAGACGAGAACAAGGACCTTTATAATACTGTATTCAAGAAGCTCCTCGACATCGGTGACTTCATCGGCGTAAAGGGTTTCGTTTTCCGTACACAGACTGGCGAGATTTCTGTTCACGCCAAGGAATTGTGCCTGCTCTCCAAGAGCTTGAAGCCACTCCCAATCGTGAAATACAAGGATGGTGTAGCTTACGACAAGTTCGACGATCCAGAGTTGCGTTACCGTCAGCGCTATGTTGACCTCATCGTAAACGATGGCGTGAAGGATACCTTCCTGCAGCGTGCAACCGTACTGCGCACTCTGCGCAGCGTACTCGACAACGCTGGCTATACAGAGGTAGAGACTCCTACCCTGCAGAGCATTGCCGGTGGTGCTTCTGCCCGCCCATTCATCACCCACTTCAACGCACTCGATCAGGATATGTACATGCGTATTGCTACCGAGCTTTATCTGAAGCGCCTCATCGTAGGTGGTTTCGAGGGTGTCTATGAGATTGGCAAGAACTTCCGCAATGAGGGTATGGACCGCAATCACAACCCAGAGTTCACCTGTATGGAGCTTTATGTTCAGTATAAGGACTACAACTGGATGATGGCATTCACAGAGAAGTTGCTCGAGACTATCTGTATCGCTGTCAACGGCAAGCCAGAGCGTGAGATTGATGGCAACATCATCAGCTTCAAGGCTCCATATCGCCGTCTGCCTATCCTCGATGCCATCAAGGAGAAGACCGGTTTCGACTGCAACGGCAAGACCGAGGAAGAAATCCGCGCATTCTGCAAGGAGAAGGGCATGGATGTAGATGAGACTATGGGTAAGGGTAAGTTGATCGACGAACTCTTCGGCGAGTTCTGCGAGGGAACCTTCCTCCAGCCAACCTTCATCACCGACTATCCTGTAGAGATGTCTCCATTGACCAAGATGCACCGTTCTAAGCCAGGCTTGACCGAGCGTTTCGAGTTGATGGTAAACGGTAAGGAGCTTGCCAATGCATACTCTGAGCTCAACGACCCAATCGACCAGGAAGAGCGTTTCATCGACCAGATGAAGCTTGCCGACAAGGGTGATGACGAGGCAATGATCATCGATCAGGACTTCCTCCGTGCCCTCCAGTACGGTATGCCTCCAACATCAGGTATCGGTATCGGTATCGACCGTTTGGTAATGCTGATGACAGGCAAGACCTTCATTCAGGAGGTACTGTTCTTCCCACAGATGAAGCCAGAGAAGAAGATGCCACAGAGCACCATCAAGGAATGGGAAGAGATTGGCGTACCAGAGGATTGGGCATACGTACTCCGCAAGGCAGGTTTCAACCTCATCTCTGATATCCGTGAAGAGAAGGCTCAGGGACTCCAGCAGAAGATTGGAGAAATCAACAAGAAGTACAAGCTCGGCTATGACAAACCTTCTGTTGACGACATCCAGGGCTGGATTGATCGTAGTAATGTTGAATGTTGATTGTTGAATGTTGAATTATGAGCAGCGCAAAAGATTTACTTATGACCAAGAGTATGGATTTTGCTGTACGCATCGTTAATCTATACAAATGGTTATGTAACGAGAAGAAGGAGTTTGTTTTAAGCAAACAACTCCTTCGTTCTGGTACTAGTATCGGAGCTAATCTTTCCGAAGCTCAGTCAGCAATCAGCAAAGCAGACTTTGCAGCAAAGGTTTACATTTCTCTCAAAGAAGGTAAAGAGACATTATATTGGATAGAGCTTTTATATCGAACTAAATACTTAGACGAAAAGCTATACCTATCTATATATAAGGATGCCAATGAAATGGTAAGTCTTCTTGCTTCTGTCACTAAGAAATTACAACCAGACAGCCATTAAGTCTCACAACATCCAGCATGAAAGGCGTATGCCAACTCAACATTCAACATTCAACATTCAACATTAACATGTATAATTGCGGTAAAATAGCGATAATTGGCGGCGGTAGCTGGGCTACAGCAATAGCCAAGATTGTGGTGGGACATACTCATCACATAGGTTGGTATATGCGTCGCGATGACCGCATCGAGGACTTCAAGCGTATGGGCCACAACCCTGCCTATCTGATGTCAGCACGATTCAATGTGGATGAGATATTCTTCTCTTCCGACATCAACAAGATAGTGCAGAACTACGATACACTCGTATTCGTTACCCCATCGCCTTACCTGAAGAACCATCTCAAGAAACTCAAGACACGGATCAGCGACAAGTTCATCATCACAGCCATCAAGGGTATCGTGCCTGATGAGAACCTTGTCTGCTCGGAATATTTCCATCAGGTTTATGACGTACCATACGAGAACCTGGCATGTATCGGCGGTCCTTCTCATGCCGAGGAGGTTGCCTTGGAGCGATTGAGTTACCTCACCGTGGGTTGCAGCGACACAGACAAAGCGCATGCCTTCGCCAACGACTGTTTGGCGAGTGAGTATATCAAGACCAAAACTTCCAGCGACGTCATCGGTATCGAATACTCATCGGTGCTGAAAAACGTGTATGCCATTGCAGCAGGTATCTGTGGTGGTTTGAAGTATGGTGACAACTTCCAGGCGGTACTCATGTCGAACGCCGTACAGGAGATGCATCGCTTCCTCACTGCCGTCCACCCTATCGACCGTTGTATGTACGATTCGGTATATCTGGGCGACCTGCTCGTAACGGGTTACAGCAACTTCTCCCGCAACCGCACCTTCGGAACCATGATAGGCAAGGGCTATAGCGTGAAAAGTGCGCAGATAGAGATGGAGATGATAGCCGAGGGATTTTTCGGCACGAAGTGTATGAAGGAAATCAATCGCCACATGCACGTCAACATGCCGATTCTCGATGCCGTATATAATATATTGTACGAACGTATCAGTCCGCAAATCGAAATCAAGCTCTTGACCGACTCGTTCAGATAAAGGAGAAACATTAACACATTCATTTAGATATTTAAAAGGAAAAATGAAAAGTATCAGCTTAAACATTACAAAGGCTGCATCATTCCTCGCAGAGGGTGCAGTAAAGGCTTACGAGCCTAAGGTAAAGGCCGCTCAGGAAGCTCTTGAGAACGGCACATGTGAAGGTAACGATTTCTTGGGATGGTTGCATTTGCCATCTTCTATCACTCCTGAATTTCTCAATGAAATCCAGGCTGTTGCCAACACATTGCGCAAAAAGTGTGAGGTCGTTGTTGTGGCAGGTATCGGTGGTAGCTACCTCGGTGCACGCGCCGTTATCGAAGGTCTCGGCAACTCTTTCGCATGGCTCGTCAACGATAAGAAGAACCCAACTATCCTCTTCGCAGGTAACAACATCGGTGAGGATTATCTCTTCGAGTTGACTTCTTTTCTGAAGGACAAGAAGTTTGGTGTCATCAATATCTCTAAGTCTGGTACCACAACTGAGACAGCTCTCGCTTTCCGTCTTTTGAAGAAGCAGTGCGAGGATCAGCGCGGCAAGGAAGAGGCTAAGGATGTTATCGTTGCCGTAACCGACGCTAAGAAGGGTGCTGCACGTACTTGTGCTGACAAGGAGGGTTACAAGAGCTTCATCATCCCTGACAATGTAGGTGGCCGTTTCTCTGTTCTTACTCCAGTAGGTCTGCTGCCTATCGCAGTAGCAGGTTTCGATGTTAAGCAGCTCGTAGCTGGTGCTGTTGAGATGGAGAAGGCTTGCGGCAAGGACGTTGCTTTCGAAGAGAACCCTGCTGCTATCTATGCAGCTACACGTCAGGCTCTTTATACACAGGCTGGCAAGAAGATTGAGATTGTTTGCAACTTCCAGCCTAAGCTTCACTACTTCGCTGAGTGGTGGAAGCAGCTCTATGGTGAGAGCGAGGGTAAGGACCAGAAGGGTATCTTCCCTGCAGCTTGCGACTTCACTACCGACCTTCACTCTATGGGTCAGTGGATTCAGGAGGGCGAGCGCTCTATCTTCGAGACTGTCATCAGCGTAGAGACTCCTAACGAGAAGTTGCTCTTCCCTCACGACGATGAGAACCTCGACGGTTTGAACTTCCTTGAGGGCAAGCGTGTTGACGAGGTGAACAAGATGGCTGAGCTCGGTACACGTCTGGCTCACGTTGACGGTGGTGTTCCTAACATCCTGGTTAACGTACCTGAGTTGAACGCTTACTATCTCGGTCAGTTGATCTACTTCTTCGAAAAGGCTTGTGGTATCAGCGGTCTCTTGGAAGAGGTGAACCCATTCAACCAGCCAGGTGTTGAGGCTTACAAGAAGAACATGTTCGCATTGCTCAACAAGCCTGGTTATGAGGCAGAGAGCAAGGCTATCCAGGAGCGTCTGGCTAACGAGAAGTAATTGATGAAGGAAATTATTTCAAAATACTTAAAAGACCACGGCTTTGGGGAATTCAACCCTAAAGCCGTTCTTTTTGATATGGATGGCGTATTGTATAACAGTATGCCCAATCATGCCGTAGCATGGCAGGAGTCGATGAAGCAGTTTGACATCCACATGACTGCCGACGATGCCTATGCCACCGAGGGAGCCCGAGGTATTGACACCATCCAGATGATGGTGAAGAAGCAGAAGGGTATCGACATCACGCTGGATGAAGCACAGAAGATGTATGATGTAAAGACCAACATCTTCCACTCCATGCCTACCGCCGAGATTTTCCCTGGTGTGAAGGAAATCATGCAGAAGATCAAGGAAGCCGGTATGCAGGTAGGAGTCGTAACGGGCAGCGGTCAGCGCCCACTCATCCAGAGACTTCTCAATGACTTCGGCAAATATCTCGATGAAGAGCATATCGTAACTGCTTATGATGTGAAGCGAGGCAAGCCAAATCCAGACCCTTATCTGATGGGATTGGAGAAAGCTGGCAACCTACAGCCTTGGGAAGGCATCGTGGTAGAGAATGCTCCTTTGGGCGTTCGTGCCGGTGTAGCAGCCAACATCTTCACCGTAGCCATCAACTCCGGTCCTTTGCCAGATACAGAATTATCTGATAAAGGCAGCAACCTGCTCTATCATCAGATGACAGAGTTCTGCGATGACTTTGGAAACTTGATTGATGCAGCAAAAGAAACAGGCAATAATGCCAAAGAAAATAGAAAAAACGGGTAAGTAACGCAAATTACTTACCCGTTTTTTCTATTATCTTTTTTTTTCTCAGTAATGCCAAATCCTGCTTTACTTTCTATCCTTAATTCTTTGTTTTCTATCTTTTTTTCAATGTCCGGATAGCATTCAAAGCATTTTTTTTCATCTTTCAAGTAACTTTTTTGTAACTTTCTTGCATCTTTCGTAAAAAAGCTGTAAATTTGCAGCACATAAATAAATCAAAACGGCATAAACAATTAAAACATCAATCCAATTTAACTATCAAGGTATATGAAACATTTCAAATTAATGATGCTCGGCCTTGCCTTATCTGCAGGATTCACTACCCAGATACAGGCACAGGAAGCACAAAGCTTCGTTCACCAACAGTCAAACACAGAAGATTACGTCTGGCCAACAGATCCACAAGTATTAACCAAACTCAAGCATTGGCAGGACCAGAAGTTCGGTGTATTGATGCACTGGGGACTCTATAGCGTACCTGGTATCGTAGAATCCTGGTCAATCTGTTCGGAAGACTGGATTGTACGTGAGCGCAAACCAACCTACGAGGAGGACAAGGCATGGTACTGGAGTCAGAAAGATTCCCTCAATCCAGTGAACTTCGACCCTAGCAAATGGGCTGACGTGATGAAAAAGGCAGGTATGAAGTATATGATCTTCACCACCAAGCACCACGATGGCTTCTGCATGTTTGATACCAAATATACCGACTTCTCTATCGCCCATGGACCTTTCGGCAAGGATCCACGCCACAACATCGCCAAGGAGGTATTCAATGCCTACCGAAACAAGGGATTCATGATTGGCTGTTATTTCTCCAAACCAGACTGGCACAGCAAATGGTTCTGGAACCCTTATTATGCAACCCCTAACCGCCGCATCAACTACAAGAAACAGCAGCATCCAGATTGGTGGCAGAACTACCGCAAGTTTACCCAGAACCAGCTCAACGAGCTGACCACTGATTATGGCAACATCGATATCCTGTGGCTCGATGGCGGATGGATTACCGGCGAGGAAATCGGTCTTGATACCATTCTGGTAGATGCCCGCAAGCGCAATCCGGGTATGATCAGTGTAGATAGAACCATTCGTGGAAAGAATGAGAACTACCAGACTCCTGAGCAGGGTATCCCAGCCAAGCAGCTCGATATTCCTTGGGAAAGCTGCATCACCCTGAGCCATGCCTGGGGATGGACACCAAATGCTAAGTTCAAGTCACCTAACAAGGTGATAGGTATTCTCTCAGAAATTGTAGCAAAGGGCGGATGTCTCGCACTCGGCGTTGGTCCGAAGGCAGACGGAACCCTGCAACCGGAAGTTGTGAAAAACCTCCTGCAGATAGGAAACTGGCTCAACAAGAACGGTCAGGCTATTTACTCTACCGTCAATGCAGCCCACTATAATGATGGCAAGGTATGGTTTACCGCCGACAAGAACGGCAAGACCCTCTACGCCATCTATGCACTGGAAGATGGAGAAAAGACCCCTAAGACCATTACCTGGACAGAGAACAAGCCTAAGGGTAAGCTCGTTCTGCTGCAGAACGGCAAGTCTGTCAAGTACACCGTCAAGGGCAATCAGGTAACCGTTACCCTTCCATCCGGACTCAAGAATGAACCTCTGGCATTCAAGTTTAATTCTAAATAAAGAAAAACAAATATAAAAAAAACATAAAGGTAGTGATAAGATTCAGTTTTTATCACTACCTTTGTGCTTATAATATAATGTATATAAAATATAGTAACTATAAAAACTTAAATAACAAGAATTATGAGTAACTATCCTAAAATCGGTATCCGTCCTACCATTGACGGACGTCAGGGAGGTGTACGAGAAAGCCTCGAGGAAAAAACCATGAATTTGGCTAAGTCTGTAGCCAAACTGATTTCAGAGAATTTACGTAATGGCGACGGCTCTCCTGTAGAGTGTGTCATCGCTGACAGTACCATCGGTCGTGTAGCAGAGAGTGCAGCTTGCGCAGAGAAGTTTGAGCGCGAGGGTGTTGGCTCTACCATCACCGTTACTTCCTGCTGGTGCTATGGTGCAGAAACTATGGATATGAACCCACACTGGCCAAAGGCAGTTTGGGGATTCAACGGTACAGAGCGTCCAGGTGCTGTTTATCTGGCTGCTGTTCTCGCAGCTCATGCCCAGAAGGGATTGCCAGCTTTCGGCATCTACGGTCATGATGTACAGGACTTGGAAGATGACTCTATCCCGGCTGATGTAGCAGAGAAGATTCTGCGCTTTGCAAGAGCAGCTCAGGCAGTAGCTACCATGCGTGGCAAGTCTTATCTCTCTATGGGTAGCGCCTGCATGGGCATCGCCGGTTCTATCGTTGACCCTAACTTCTTCCAGGAGTACCTCGGTATGCGCAATGAGAGTGTTGACCTTACTGAGATCATCCGCCGTATGACAGAGGGTATCTACGACCCAGTGGAGTATGAGAAGGCTATGGCTTGGACCCGCGAGCACTGTATGTGCAATGAGGGTGAGGACATCGCTAACCATGAAAAGGCAAAGACCCGCGAGCAGAAGGATGCCGACTGGGAGTTCATCGTGAAGATGACTATCATCATGCGTGACTTGATGCACGGTAACCCAAGACTGGAAGAGTTAGGTTTCAAGGAGGAAGCTTTGGGACACAATGCCATCGCCGGTGGTTTCCAGGGACAGCGCCAGTGGACAGACTTCTATCCTAACGGTGACTATCCTGAGGCTCTCCTCAATACTTCATTCGACTGGAATGGTATCCGTGAGGCTATCATTCTCGCTACAGAGAATGATGCAGGCAACGGCGTAGCTATGTTGTTCAACCACCTGTTGACAGGTCGTGCTCAGATCTTCAGCGACGTTCGTACCTACTGGAGTCCAGAGGCTGTGAAGCGTGTTACCGGTAAGGAACTTACAGGTCAGGCAGCAGGCGGTATCATCCACCTGATCAACTCTGGTGCTACCACACTCGACGGTACTGGTCAGGCTACAGATGCAGAGGGCAACCCAATCATGAAGCAGCCTTGGGAGATGACCGAGGAGGATGTAGATAAGTGCTTGAAGGCAACTACCTGGTATCCAGCTAACCGTGACTACTTCCGTGGCGGCGGTTTCTCTTCCAACTTCCTCAGCAAGGGCGGTATGCCTGTAACTATGGTTCGTCTGAACCACGTAAAGGGTCTTGGTCCTGTGCTCCAGTTGGCAGAAGGTTGGACTGTAGAGATTGATCCTGAGATTCACAAGGTTCTCGACAAGCGTACAGACCCAACATGGCCTACTACCTGGTTCGCACCACGTCTCTGCGACAAGGCTCCATTCAAGGATGTATATTCAGTGATGAACAACTGGGGCGCAAACCATGGTGCTATCAGCTACGGCCATATCGGTGCCGACCTCATCACCCTCTGCTCTATTCTCCGCATCCCAGTATGCATGCACAACGTAGAAGACGACAAGATCTTCCGTCCTGCATCTTGGAACGCATTCGGTATGGACAAGGAAGGTGCAGACTTCCGTGCTTGCAAGAACTACGGTCCTATATATAAATAAGGTGTAACACCATCAGTACGAATATCATTCAAATAGAAAGAAAAAGAAAATGATTACAGAAGAGCATATTCAGAAATTCCTGGAGCAGGCTCACCGCGTAGGCGATGCAGCCCTCACCATCTGCAGTAGTGGCAACCTTTCTTGGCGCATCGGCGACGAGGCTCTTGTCTCAGGTACAGGTTCATGGGTTCCTAGCCTCCAGAAGGAGAAGGTATCTCAGTGCCTGGTAGCAACGGGCGAAGTACTCAATGGCGTTAAACCTTCTATGGAGAGCGGATTCCACCTCGGTGTACTCCGTGAGCGTCCTGACTGCGACGTGGTTCTCCACTTCCAGTCTCCTTTTGCAACAGCAGTGGCTTGCATGCAGGAAACTCCGAAGGACTTCAATGTAACAGCAGAGGTTCCATGCCACGTAGGCAAGGAAATCCCTGTGATTCCTTACTATCGTCCTGGTTCTCCAGAATTGGCAGCAGCTGTCATCGCAGCCTTGAAGGATCACAACTCAGCTCTCTTGCTGAAGCACGGACAGGTAGTTTGCGGCAAGAATTTCGACGAGGTGTTCGAGCGTGCCATGTTCTTTGAGATGGCTTGTAGAATCATCGTTCAGAGTGGCGGCAAATACACCACACTGACACCGGAAGAAATCAACGATCTCGAGGTTTACGTATTAGGTAAGAAACAATAAACCTCTATCCTCTATATGAGAGAAGCGGTAGGAGAGAAAGCTGCCCGCTACAGGCACTCTCCTACCGCTTTTTATACGAAACAACTTTTATCTACCCAAACATTTTTTAATAACTATGATTTATCTAGCTATAGATTTCGGTGGAGGCAGCGGACGAGTAATTGCCGGAAAACTAGAAAACGGCAAGTTCGAAATGGAGCTCATCCATCGTTTCCCTAACCGACAGGTAAGATTAGGCAACCACGTCTATTGGGATTTCCTCGCCCTTTTCGAGGATATGAAGACAGGACTGAAGATGGCAGGAGCCAAGGGACTCAAGGTGGATGGCATCGCCATCGATACCTGGGGAGTGGATTTCGGACTCATCGACCAGGACGGCAACCTTCTGGGCAACCCGGTATGCTATCGCGATGCCCGCACCAAGGGAATGCCGGAAGAAGTGTTCAAGCAGATTAATCCATCGGCACATTATGCCATCAACGGCACGCAGGTGATGGAAATCAATACCCTCTTCCAGTTATACAGTCAGAAGAAAGCCAACAGTCCACAGTTGGAGAAGGCTGCGCATCTGCTTTTCACCCCAGATCTCTTCAGCTACTATCTCACAGGCGAAGCCAACAATGAATATACCATCGCATCCACATCAGAACTCCTGAATGCAACCACCAAGGACTGGGACTGGGAAACCATCGACCAGTTGGGGCTTCCACGCCACATCTTCGGCAAAATCGTGATGCCGGGCACCGTAAGAGGAAAGCTGCGCCGCGACATCGCAGAGGAAACCGGACTCGGAGAAGTAGATGTCATCGCTGTAGGTTCTCATGATACAGCCAGTGCGGTAGCAGCCGTACCAGCCACAGAAGATGAATACCCGATGGCATTCATCAGTTCAGGAACCTGGTCGCTTCTGGGTGTTGAGATAGAAAAGCCAATCCTTACCGAGGAAGCCCGAAAGGCAGAGTTTACCAACGAGGGTGGCATCGGCGGCCGCATCACCTTCCTGCAGAACATCACAGGTCTCTGGATCATGCAGAGACTGATGGCAGAATGGAAGGAGAATGGCGAGGAACAGCAGTTCGACATCATCCTTCCTCTGGCAGAAGAAGCTCATATCAATGCCATCATCCCTGTGGACGACGCTGCGTTCCAGAATCCGGCATCCATGCAGCAGGCTATCATCGACTACTGCGCCACCCATCAGTTGCAGGTTCCTCAGACCAAGGCAGAAATCGTGCGCTGCGTACTCCAGTCGCTGGCAGCCAAGTATGCCGAGGCTACCGCTCACCTCAACGAGATGTTACCACAGCCAATCAAGTGCATGCACATCATCGGCGGCGGTTCACAGAACAAGTTACTCAACCGTCTCACCTCCGAAGCATTGGGCGTTCCAGTCATTGCGGGTCCTATAGAGGCTACGGGTATGGGCAACATCCTGACCCAGGCACTTGCCAAGGGAGAAATCAAGGATATCGACGAGCTGAGAGCCGTGGTAAGACAAAGCATCTGATCCATCCGAATATTTACCTACAAACATAAACGCAGACAATATTAACCTGAAATATGGAACAAAAAAAGAAAGAATCAATCCTGATGAAAGACGGGGTGAGCTACCTCGTACCTTTCATATTAATCACATCGTGCTTTGCACTGTGGGGATTTGCCAATGATATCACCAATCCGATGGTGAAGGCATTCTCCAAAATCTTCCGAATGTCATCTACGGATGGTGCACTGGTACAGGTAGCCTTCTACGGCGGTTACTTCGCCATGGCTTTCCCTGCCGCTATCTTCATCCGCCGCTTCTCCTACAAGGCAGGCGTACTGCTGGGATTAGGACTCTATGCCTTCGGTGCATTCCTCTTCTATCCGGCAAAAATGATGGGCGAATATTATCCATTTCTCCTCGCCTACTTCATCCTGACCTGCGGACTCTCCTTCCTGGAGACATCGAGCAACCCTTACATTCTGTCGATGGGAACGGAGGAGACAGCAACACGCCGACTGAACCTGGCGCAATCGTTCAACCCGATGGGTTCGCTGCTCGGTATGTATGTGGCGATGAACTTTATACAGGCAAAACTCAACCCGCTTGATACGACTGGGCGCGCCAATCTCTCGGCTAGCGAATTTGAGGCAATCAAGGAATATGACCTTTCGGTACTGATCAATCCATACCTGATCATCGGTCTGGTCATCCTCACCATCTTCTTCGTCATCCTGTTTACCAAGATGCCGAAGAACAGCGAGAAGGACAACAAGATCAACTTCGTGCCTACCCTTCGCCGCATCTTCCGCATGCCTCACTATCGTGAAGGCGTATTCACCCAGTTCTTCTATGTGGGCGCACAGATTATGTGCTGGACCTTCATCATCCAGTATGGCACCCGCATCCTGTTGCAGGAAGGTATGGCAGAGATTGATGCCGAGGTCACCTCGCAGAAGTTCAACATCGTGGCGATGGTACTGTTCTGCTGTTCACGCTTCATCTGCACCTTCATTCTCCGCTTCTTCAATGCAGGACAGTTACTGATGATATTGGCGATAGCAGGTGGCTGCTTCACAGCCGGCGTCATTGCCCTTCACAACATCTGGGGCCTCTACTGTCTGGTGGCAGTAAGTGCCTGCATGTCATTGATGTTCCCTACCATCTATGGTATAGCTCTAAGGGGACTTGGCGATGATGCCAAGTTTGGTGCTGCCGGTCTCATCATGGCAATTCTGGGCGGTAGTGTCCTGCCACCTTTGCAGGCATCCATCATCGATATGCATACCGTATTCGGAATGCCATCTACCAATGCGTCGTTCATTCTTCCATTCATCTGTTTCGTGGTGATTGCCATTTATGGATATCGCACAAAATTGCGCAGCATTGGCAAACTTTTTGGTTAAAATTAACAAGCTGTGGCCGTTTGTTATCGTTCACAGCTTATTTTTTAGTTAAATACCATTAAAGTCGAAATATTTTCTCTGTTTTTTGTATTCCATTTAATATATTTTATATAACTTTGCCAAAAAAAATTAAAAGAACTTACCAACCTAGATAATAAATAAAAGAAAATCAGATTGTAAGTGAGTACAATAAACATCTCAGGCAAGAACAATTAAATATAAATAGTTATTCATTACATTAAAAGTTTGTATTATGGCAAAAACTAACAAAACAATGAATCTGGCATTCGCCTTGATGGTTGGTTCTGCTGGTGCTGCTTACGCAGGTATTCCTGCCGTGAACAGCGTACAGAACGTACAGCAAGACGAGACATGTACAGGTATCGTCAAGGATGCTACTGGCGAAACTGTCATTGGTGCTTCTATTCTCGTGAAGGGAACGACTACAGGTACTGTTACCGACCTGGATGGTAACTTTGAACTCAAGGGTGTCAAAAAGGGTGCGGTACTCCGTATCTCTTACGTTGGATTTGAGACTCAGGAAGTAGTCTTCAACGGAAAGCCACTCAATGTAACCTTGAAAGACGATGCGAAAAGCCTCAACGAGGTCGTAGTAACCGCTTTGGGTATGAAGCGCGAAACAAAGGCGCTTGGTTATGCAGTTACTGAATTGAAAGGAGAAAATCTTGATAAGAACTTGGTAAACCCTGTATCAGCTTTGCAGGGTAAGGTTGCCGGTGTGGATATCTCGGGTTCTGATGGTGGACTCTTCGGTTCTGCCAAGATCCTGATTCGTGGTGCTTCTACCTTGAGCTCCAACAACCAGCCTATCTATGTTGTTGACGGTGTTATCCTTGACAACGGCGTTAAGAATGGTGATGCAGACTGGAGCCAGAACGATACTGACTGGGGTAATGAATTGAAGAACTTGAACCCAGACGATTTCGAGAGTGTATCAGTTTTGAAGGGTGCTGCCGCTACAGCTCTTTATGGTTCCCGCGGTTTGAATGGTGCGGTCGTTATCACTACTAAGAGTGGTAAGGGCAAGAAGGGTCTCGGCATTAACTTCTCTCAGACATTCGGTATCGATCACGTATATGGTGGTCCAGACTTCCAGAATGTTCGTGGTGATGGCTATATGTCAGGATATGCAAACTTTAAGTCTTCTGGCAATATGCAGGATACCGACTCTTTCTACCTGAACGCAGACGGCAAGCGCTCTGTAGCATTTCCAGATGGAGGTGGCGGTGTGTCTTGGGGTCCTAAATTCGATGGTCAGCCTATCGAGTTCTACGACTATTCTACCGTGAACTATTCACCATATAAGAACAACTTTACAGATGCATACGATGATGCCTTCAACACCAATACCAATATTGCCGTATCTGGTGCCAACGACAAGACATCTTTCTATACATCTATGTCTTACAAGTATGCCAATGGTACTACACCAAACAACTCATTCTCCCGTTTGTCTTTGATGGCTAAGGCATCTCACAAGATTACAAACAAGGTAGAACTTGAGGCAGGCATCACTTTTGCCAACTCTAATCCTAAGCAGGGTGGCATGACCAACTTCGGTGAGTGCTTCATTGATGGTACATTCAGCCGTATGTATGATACCCGCTATTGGAGATCACGCTATAAGGGTTCTCATGGAGGCTTGGCAAGCACAGCATATAATGACGAATATGGCAATGCACCTGGACGTAGTGTATGGTGGAGCATCTATGAGAATGAATATTCTCAGAAAGAAACTTCTGTACGCCCTAACGTGAAGGTTACTGCCGACTTGACAAATTGGTTGAAGTTCTCTGCCGAAGGTAACTACAACTACTACTACAAGCGCAGCGAAAGCAAGGAGCTGGGTGATGGTTATGCCAATGAAGGTGGTGCTTACGGACTTGGACAATATACCAAGGAGCAGACTAACCTGAATGCAAACTTCTCATGGAACAAGGCTGTGAGCGACTTCAACATCAGCGGTTTCATACGTGGAGAGTACTACCACAACTTCCAGCAGGAGAGCAGCATGAAAACCAAGGGCGGCTTGATTGTTCCTGGACAGTATTTCATCGGAAACTCTAAGGAGACTCCTGAAGCTTCTGCCACCATCTCTGGCGAAAAGACCATCATGTCTATTGCAGGTCAGTTGGCGTTGAGTTGGAAGGATCAGGTATATCTGGATGTAACAGGCCGTAACGACTGGTCTTCATCTCTGGTATATACAGATAAGCATGGTAACTTCTCTTACTTCTATCCATCAGTTTCCGGATCATGGTTGATTCACGAGACATTCCGTGGCAAGTTGCCATCTTGGATTTCATTTGCCAAGATCCGTGCATCATGGGCTCAGGTAGGTAATGACACAGATGCTTACAGAATCAACTCTGCATACAACATCTATGGTATTGACAAGACTTATGGCTTGCAGGTACCTGATACCTCTTACGATCCTAACTTGAAGCCTGAGCGTAAGAACTCATGGGAAGTTGGTATCGACTGGCGTTTCCTGAACAACCGCATTGGTATTGATGCTACTTATTATCGTGAGAATACCAAGAACCAGATTATGTCTATCTCGGTTCCTAGCATCTCAGGTTTGAGCAACCAGGTAGTTAACGCTGGTAACATCCAGAACCAGGGTGTGGAGCTTGCATTGAATACAACACCTATCCAGACCAAGGATTGGGAGTGGGATTTGAACTTCACTTACACCAAGAACAAGTCTAAGATTGTGTCTTTGCACGAGAACGTAGCTAACTACATCAGCCTGGTAGGTATGCCTTCATACGGTAACTTCCGTATTGGTTCTGTTGCCAAGGTGGGTGGTGAGTACGGTCTGCTGATGTCAGACGCAACTCCTAACTATGACGAGAAAACCGGTCTTCCTATCCTGGAGACAGCTTCTTATAACGGACGCCATTCCGTTTACTACTCACGCTCAGGCGTAGAGAAAGAGGTAGGTAGCATCCAGCCAGACTTCCTGGGTTCTGTCAATACAACCTTGAAGTACAAGAACTGGTCTTTGAGTGCTTCTCTTGATATGCGCTTCGGTGGTATGGTTGCCATCTATGGTTCTCACTATGGTACCGCTTACGGTTACTTAAAGTCTTCACTGAATGGAACAGATGCCGAGCATGGTGGTATCACCTATACTTCTATCTGGGATGGCAAGCAGTATGATGATGGTATCATTCCTGAAGCTATCATGCCAGGTGGTGTAACCATCAATACTCCAACAGGTGAATATACCATTGCTAAAGGTGGTGAGTTGTATGCCGACTTGGTTAAGAGAGGAATTGTAGATCCACAGCACGCTTCTTCATGGAACTATTGGAACAATTCATGGGGTCGTGCATCCGTATGGAAGAACAATGACTGGTTCCATGAGCTGAATTACATCGCATTGCGTGAGGTTTCCCTGAGCTATCGTATGCCTCAGAGCATCGCCAACAAGATTGGTGCTTCTAACCTCAGCTTCGTTTTGACTGGTCGTAACTTGGGTTACTTGCTGAATTCATTACCAAACAACTTCAACCCAGAGTCTATGCGTGGTACACAGTCTGGTCAGTTCATGATCCGTTCTGTCAGCCCATACACAGCAAGCTATACATTTACAATCAGCGCAACATTCTAATTTTATAAAAATTGAAGATTATGAAATCAAATAAGTTAATAATGGCGGCACTCGCAGTTGGTCTGACTTTCACCGCTACCAGCTGCCGAGATGATTTCGCTGAAACAAATACCAATCCATCTGCCGTAACAAAGGGAGAAATCTCTTATTTGTTTGCAGAGGCTGTGAATAAATTCGATCCACAACCATATCTGGAGTACTACTACAATGCTCCTATGAAATACCAGTGGGCAGGAATGGGTATGTCTGCCAGCGGAGCTGGTGAAGGCATTCTGACCTTAACATTGGATGGTGACCAGTCTTGGCAGTATCAAAACGTACTGCGTGTTCTCCGCGCTATGGAGAATCAGTACGAGTCTTTAGACGATAACCAGAAGAAGCAGCAAATTGGCTACGTGAAGGGTGCTCAAATCATGAGCATTTATCTGGGTCTTTTCGGAACCGACCTGTATGGTGATATTCCTTACAAAGAGGCATGTAAAGCTGCCTACGGCGGCACTCTTACCCCTGGATATGACAGTGTAGAAAGCCTGTATGATCTCTGGCTTACACAATTGGATGAGTGCATTTCAGCTTTCACTTCTGACGATGTAATCATCAAGTCTGAGCAAGACGTAGTTTGCGGTGGTGACAAGGCAAAGTGGGCAAAATTTGCCAATTCCCTGAAGCTTAAAATTGCAGTTCGCCTTTTGGCACAGAATCCAACCAAGGCTAAGCAGATTGCTGCTGCTGTAGAAAGTGCTTCTTGTGGCTATATGAACACCAATAGTGATGATATCCTTTTCAATAAAGGTGTTAATAAGTTGACTGGTGATGACGGCTATATCAACGACCGCATCTATCACTGGAACGAAGGCTTCACTGGCTGTGTAGGTTCTCAGTCGGTCATCAACTTCATGGTTGACAACAAGGACCCACGTGTACGTTTCTTCTACACCAAGAACCAATGGAACTCCAAGATTATCCAGGGCTACTATGATGCAGGTTTGGAGATTCCAGACTTTATTGAAAAGAACGTAGAATTCACCACTGGTGCAGACGGCAAAAAGAAGTTTGTCAAGTGGAAGGGTATGGGTGAGCCATGGGTACGCTACTATGGTTTGACCGAGGACTGGAACGCACAGCTCGATGCGACAGGTAAATACAAATGGTATTTCCCTTCACAGTATGCTAACGCAGACAAGGAGTTGTACCTCCACAACAAGGAAGGCAAGAATCCACAGGGCTATACTGTGTACTCAACTCTTAACAATATGATGATCATTGGTCGTCGTTATTCTTCTGCATCTCAGGTTGAGGCTGCAACATTGCCAGATGATACCTATACATTCACCACAAAGGATCGCCCTTGGTATGGTTTGTATATGAGTGCAGCAGAGACCAACTTGTACTTGGCTGAGTTTGCTATGCTCAACAATGACGAGGCAAAGGCTAAGAAGTATTATGACAATGCTCTTGCTCTCTCTTGCAACACCTACAATACATTGGCAAAGGACAACCAGGTAGCTTACTACAGCACCGTTACAGGCTGCTTCGGTTACGACAAGGAGAACGAGAAGCCTATCGACTTGCAGGATGGTGAGATTAACAATATGATGCAAAGCGACAAATATGCCTTCACAGGTACAGCTGCAGAAAAATTGGAGAAGATCTACATTCAGGAGATGCTGAACTTCACTCTCTATCCAAATGAGGTTTTCGTAACAGCACGTCGTTCTGGTTATCCAAGTTATAACTCAACAATTCTGCCACGCAAGAGCTATTCTGAGGTTCCTGCCAACAAGATTCCTCGTCGCTTCCCTACTGGTAATATCAGCGAGACTGATATCATGAAGGGTATCAAGACTGAGGCTTACAAGGCACAGGGCTTGACCATCACTACTTCAGGTCTCTACAATGAGGTTCTTGCAACAGAACGTCTGTGGCAAGACCAGGGTGCTCCAGCATGGGGCGCAGGAAGTGCAAAATAATATTTAAATACATAGGGTATGGGAACACATCAGTGTTCCCATACTTTGTTTTATTCTAATTCTTAATTCAAATGAAAACAAGATTTTTCTTATTGTTCCTTTCTTTCTTGAGTCTTGCAAGTTATGCGCAAAACAAGACGGTACTGCTTTATCCAGAGTATCAGAAGGGAACAATCTATATGAACGGGAATCAGGAAGTAAGAGTTCCGCTGAATTATGATGCAGGCAAGCACTGCGTGATGTATCAGCAAAACGGAGAGAACATGATTCTGATGAATGTCCAGTCGGTAGATAGCATAAAGATTGCCCAAGATCTCTTTTGCAGAATCAAGAACAAATTCTATCAGGTAATCAGTTATCCTCAGGGAAAGCTTCTGATTGACTTGGATCTTGACAAAGTGAATGTGGGTTATAAAGGAGCCTATGGAACAGTATCGCAAGCCCGTTCGCAGTCTGTCAATCTCTCCCTGATGGAAGGACAAGAGTATTCTGCCAATAAACCAGATACCCAACAGGATGTTTACAAAACCAGAAACAACAACAAATATTTTCTGCTGAAGAATGACAAGCTGAGTCATTTCAGCAACAAGAAGTCTTTGCTCAAACTGTTTCCAAACAATCAGAAAGATATAGAAGAAATCATCAGAAAACACAATACTGACTTCGTGAAAGCCGAAGACATCATTGCCCTTACTGCTGATATTCTCCCATTGCTTCCATAAAACTCCACCCCCTCCATTTCCTAGGTACAACAGAGAAATTCAGCACAAAAATTACAAAACACTCTTCACCCTTCACCAATCCATTATAAACATCTGATATACAGAAGCTTTAATAGGGTGAAGAGTCAAATTGACTCTTCACCACTCTTCACCCTCTCTTCACCGTATCCAATTTTTCCGTTTCAACAGCATGCATCTTAAGATTTCAGGCGGGTGAAGAGTGGTGAAGAGTGAGTAAGCACTCTTCACCTCCCGAAACCCCAGTGTTTATCGGGATTTCAGGCGAAAAGGTGAAAGGTGAAGAGTAAAAAAGAGATTAGGATTCTATACGACGCATCAGAAGAAAGCCTGATACGCCAATTCCTCCAATACGAGAGGACGCATCGTTTCTTGCCTCGCCTTGGCATATTATTGCCCTGTACTAGGGCAATATCTTGCCAAGGCGAGGTAAAATATGAAAAGAGGACAGAAGCATTACTACGAATGTGGTAGGGATGAATTAAGCTTCATTTTTAAAACACGGACAAATTGAATTTGTCCGGACAAATTGTCCGGCGCTTTATAAATCATTCATTTCTAACAACTTATAAGCGTCCGGACAAAAGAGCCGGACAAATTGAATTTGTCCGTGTTATTTTTTTAGCCCATTTTTGCTTAAAAACAATGGGCTATGATGCCAAAATCTATGAGTTGCAGGGAAGAAATCTATGAGTTGCAGGAAAGAAAACTATGACTTAGTTTTGTTAACAAATTAATGCAAAAAGTCATTTAATATACAAAAGAAAAATTGATTTTTTCTTGGTTGATTCGAGAAAAAGGCGATAGGTGTACTAAATCTTATTGATTCAAGAGTTAGTGCACCTATCGCCTTTTTTGAGTATTCCAAGATAAGCTCTATGAAAAGAGACTTACTTGACCTTCACTTCAATCTTAGTCTTGGCTGCATCAGCGCTGGAGCCGCCAACAAATACCTGATAAGTGCCAGGAACCACACGGATGGTGTTGGTCTGGGCATCCCAACCCTCGAAACTCTTGCGAGGAAGATCGATGCTCACCATCTGGCGCTCGCCAGCCTTCAAAGACACACGCTTGAATGCCTTGAGACTCTTGATAGGTCCATCCACGTCATCCATGCGCTTGATATAAACCTGCGCTACTTCGGTACCCTCTCGCTTGCCCGTATTCTGCAAGGAGAACATCAGTTTGTAATCAGCAGCCTTGCCGTCACGCTTCCTGCTCTTCACCTGCATCAGGGTAGGTTTGCCATACTCGAAAGAGGTATAACTCAAACCGTAACCGAATGGGAACAAAGGCTCACCCTTGAAATAACGATAGGTACGATTCTTCATCGTATAATCGAGGAAATCAGGAAGATCGTTCACACTCTTATAGAAGGTAACCGGAAGCTTGCCCGATGGATTCACCTCTCCAAAGAGAACCTTGGCTACAGCTTCACCACCCCGTTCACCAGGATACCATGCCTGAAGGATTGCCTCGGCATTTTCCGTCTCAGGAACCATGGCGATGGCACATCCAGAACAGTTGACAAAGACGACACGCTTGCCTGCCTGATGCAGCATGGCAATGACCTGACGCTGAGCCTTCGGCAACTCCAGGTCGGTTCTGTCGCCGCCCTTGAATCCCGGTTCCTCAATCTCAAGCTGTTCTCCCTCCAGATTTGGAGAGATACCGCCTACGAATACCACGGCATCCGCATCGCCCACCTCTGCCAGGATCTGCTCGCTGGTAGGCTTCGAAGTCTTCAGGATATCAAACTGCATCACAGCCACATCTTCCCTCTGGGTATAATCTATCTGAATCTTAACCGGCTTGCCTGCTTTCAGAGAGAGCGGTTTGATGATAGGCGCCACGCGGCCCCAGCACTCCCGCATATTCACGATGGTATCGCCATCCACTATCAGGCGGCAACCATCGTCAATACCCATATTGATGGTAAGATCCTCATCCCTGTCAGGAGTCAACACTCCCTCATAGCGGGCTGAGAAATGAGTAAGATTCACACCCGGCGCAAACACGGTATTACCACCATTGCTCAGATTGATGGCTGTCTTCATCACATCCGTAGCCACCGGCTCACCCTTCTGTTCCTGATTGTTCCAGTAGGTAGCCTTCATTCCCTCACGGAAGAGGTTGAAACGGCTTTCCTGCACCTCGTTTCTTGTCAAGGTACAAGCCGGAACATACTTCACCTCAGCCCCCTTCATATAGTTGCGGATGCCCTGGAGGATGGTGGTAGAACTGGTAGGATAACCCGAATAGTTGCCTCGCAGCATGATGGAGTCATTGGCATTAGGTCCCATCACCACAATCTTCTGATTGCGGTTCAATGGCAGCAGCTGGTTTCTGTTCTGAAGAAGTACGATGCCTTCTTCAGCTATCTTCTCAGCCAGATCCTTATGAGCCTTGCAGGCGATGACGTTCTCTGGAATCTGAGTCCATGCCACCGTTTCGTCCTTATCGAAATCGCCGAGCTTGAAACGAGCCACCAGCAGGCGCTTCAGGCTCTGGTTTACCTTATCTTCATTGATCATTCCCGCCTTCACAGCTTTCGGAATAGTACGATAGGCACTGCCGCATTCCAGGTCGGTACCGGCATTCACAGCCTGGGCGGTTGCTTCGGTAGCAGTATTTGCCGTACCGTGATAGCCCGGCATATAGAAATCGTTGACTGCTCCACAATCGGAAGTAATCAATCCCTTGAATCCCCATTCTTCTCTGAGAATCTGGCGCTCAAACTTGGCATTGGAGCAGCAAGGAGCACCATCTATACGCTGATAGGCACACATCACCTCAGCCACATGTCCATCCTGTACCAGCGACTTGAAGGCAGGGAGATAAGTCTCCCACAAATCCCGGGCTGGCAGATTCTCCAGATTGAAGACGTGGCGATTCCACTCCGGACCGCTATGCACGGCGAAATGCTTGGCACAAGCCAGCGTCTTGACATACTGGGGAGCCTTAGACTGATCAGAAGCCGGAACGCCAGGAGCCGCCAGCGGTTTGCCGTCAAACGACTGTCCCTGCAAGCCATTCACTACGGCAAGTCCCATACGTGTGGTGAGATAAGGATCTTCTCCATAAGTCTCCTGTCCGCGTCCCCATCTAGGATCACGGAAGATATTGACATTCGGAGTCCAGAAGCTCAGACTCTGATATCTCTTTACATTACCCGACTTTTTCGCCACCTGCGCCTTGGCTCTCGCCTCATCGCTTACGGCAGTAAAGACCTGATAGAGCAAGGCATCATCCCAGGAAGAAGCCATGTGCATGGTGATAGGGAAAACCGTGGCATATCCGTTGCGTGCCACACCATGCAGCGCCTCGTTCCACCATTGAAACTGAGGGATACCCAGTCGGGAGATGGCAGGCGAAGCATCCATCATCAGCTTCGTCTTCTCCTCCAGGGTCAGGCGTGAAAGCAAGTCATTGGCTCTTGCCTCGGCAGAAAGGTTAGGGTTCTGATAAGGCAACAGCTGATTGGCTGGCTGTTGGGCGTGAGCTGAGAGCACCAGAGCGGACAGCATGGCCAATGTAAGTATTTGTTTCTTCATAACTACTATTGTTAGTACGTAAATATTATATAGATTCGTTTTAATATGCAAAAATACATATTTTTCCTGAATTCAGAGATAGATGAAGTGTTAAAAAGCTCAACTAGTTTCCATTTTTATGTGATTACTTCCTAATTTTTTCGATTCATTAAAACAATTAAGCCCTTTTTCCTTGCTGATTCCAAATATTAGTGCTAACTTTGCACTCTGAAACAACACTATCTTTTTAGAAGACAAAGATACAAGTAAGAAAGATACAACAAGACAGTAAGATCGCAAAGACATGGAAAAGATTCTAATAGTTGAAGACGACATCGCATTTGGAACCATGATTCAGACATGGCTCAGAAAGAAGGGATTCGAGGTGGAGAAAGCTACTTCGGTCAAGGTCGCCATACAGGTTTGCGAGGAGGCAGAAAGAGGATTCGATCTGGTATTATCAGACCTCCGCCTTCCCGATCACGACGGCATCTTCCTGCTGCAATGGATGAGAAAGCATGGCGTGCAGGTGCCTTTCATCGTGATGACCAGCTATGCAGAAATTCAGAATGTGGTGCTCGCCATGAAATCAGGTGCTACCGATTATGTGGCAAAACCTTTCCATCCGGAAATCCTTCTGGATAAGATCAAGGAAGCTATCAAGACTCCGAAAAAACAGGATCCGCATGCAGCCTCAGCAGATAGTCAGCGTTCCACAGACTCAAATTCTACTCCTACAGACGCAGCACCTGGCAAACAGGCAGGAAACCAGGCATCATCTACCAATGGGGATGTACCCAAATACCTGGAAGGTGAAAGCGAGGCTTCACGCAAGCTCTACAGTTTCGTTTCGCTGGTGGCCCCTACCCCTATGTCGGTACTCATCCTGGGTGCCAGCGGTACAGGTAAGGAATATGTGGCTAGAAGAATCCATGAACTCAGCACAAGAGCCAATAAACCTTTCTTCGCACTCGACTGCGGTGCCATTCCTAAAGAAGTGGCGGCATCAGAATTCTTCGGTCATGTGAAGGGATCGTTTACGGGAGCTGACCAGGACAAGAAGGGCGCTTTCGAGATTGCCAACGGAGGAACTCTCTTCCTCGATGAGATGGGAAACCTGAACTATGAAGTACAGGTGCAGCTGCTCCGTGCCCTCCAGGAGCGAAAAATCCGTCCGGTGGGAAGCAACAAGGAAATAGATATCGATATCCGACTGGTATGTGCTACCAATGAGAATCTGGCTCAACGCGTGGCAGAAGGCAACTTCCGTGAAGACCTCTACCACCGCATCAATGAGTTTACCATCTACATGCCGGAGCTAAAAGACCGTGGTGCCGACCTCTTCCTCTTTGCCGACCTCTTTATCAAGCACGCCAACAAGGAGCTGAACAGAAATGTGGAAGGACTCGACGGCAAAGCCAAGGAGCGAATTGCCGCCTACAACTGGCCGGGCAACCTGCGAGAATTGAATAATGTGATGAAACGAGCTACCCTGCTCGCCACCGAAAGATACATCGGAGTAACCGAACTGGAACAGAGTATGGCGCATATCCAGCCACAAGCCCCTACCGCCCTGCACGATGAGGAAACGGAACTGCAGAGAATAGAAGCTGCGCTTAAAGCAGCAGGCGGCAACAAGAGCAAAGCGGCACAATTGCTCGCCGTAGATAGAAAGACACTCTACAATAAGATGAAGAAATACGGTATCTGATAGAAAGAAGTACGGCTTTTGATGATATGGGAAAATGGGGAATCTGATGACCATTCCCCATTTTTTTGGGGAATAATTCCACACTAATTCCACAGTTTCCACAATGTAGAATTCTGGCACAAAAAGCATTTACTACTGATAATCAAACTATTAGATAATTCTTTTATTTTTTGGCACGCAGATTGTGATATTAGAAAGTGAACACGCCAATGAGCGGTAACGCAAGCAAGGCTGTTCACAAAGAAAGTAATAAATATAATATTCACAATAAAAAAACAAAAGATTATGAAAAAGTTAGTTTTCGCAGCTATCGCTGCCATGGTTATGGTTTCAGTGAGCAATGTATTCGCCAGCAACAAGATGGTAAGTGTATCATCAGTAGCTCCAGTTGACACAGTAGCCCCAGCAGAACCAGCTGCTCCAGCAGACACAACAGTAGAGAAAGAGACTCCTGCAGAGACACCAGCTGAAACTCCAGCAGAGACTCCAGCAGACTCTACAGCAACAGATTCAACTGTAGCAGAGTAATATCACCTTTAAAAAATAGTAATTAACTGAGGAAAAGATAGAATAACACTAGTAATTACGCGTCGCTTTCAATCAGGCAGGAGACTAATGATAGAATTCATTGGTCTCCTGACTTGTTTTTAGCCCTTTTGTTTTCTAATATCATTTTTTTGCATTAACTTTGCAAACAAATATCTATTGAGCAAGATATCAGTCTGCTCATCATTTTAAACGATTTCTCATGCACAAGAACAATATTCCTCTCAAGGTAGCCCTCGGATATAGCGCCATTGCCATTATCATGATTCTGGCAATCAGTCTGGTGTATAGCAACACCAAGAGCATCAATGCCATCAATGAAGCTTCGCGCGAGTATATCCAGAAAAGGGGTGCCGCCGATAGTACCATCTCTTCCCTGCTCAAAGAGGAGCAGAGAAACCTGAAACAACTGTCTGATGTCATGGCAGGAAGACCTACCCAAAACTATCTGCAGAATAAGGTGAAGAATCTGAATACGGGAAAGGATTCCATACTGGTTCACTCCAAGGCACCTCAAACCCACGAGGCGAAGAAGACTACGGTAGAGGTATTGAAGACCCGAAGGGGATTCTTCCGCCGACTCGCCGATGCCTTCAAGAAGGAGCACGCCGAAACCTTGAGCGTAAAACAGGACAGCAACCGGGCTGTCATCGATTCAGTTACCACCCCAGTAAACGTGGCGGAAAACGTGGCAAACATCCTAGAACAGATAGACAAGAAGGAGAAAGTGGAAACGCAAGACCACAAGCAGAGCATCAATAGGGAGATGGAAGAGCTGAAGATGGTGAGTGCCAAACTCGCCCTGCGCTCCGCCAAACATCTGAGCGATGTACACCAGCGTGAAAAAGACAACATGCAGGAAGCCATCGAGAAGGCGATGGAAGCAAGAAAGCATCTGTTGTGGCAGATGGAACTGCTCGCCATCGTAGCCTTCTTTGCCATCGTCATCATGATCTGGTTTATCTGGCGCGATGCCAGAAAGGAGCGTATCTACAGGGAAAACCTGGAGGCTGCCAATGAGGAAATCCAGCGTATCATGAACCAGCGCGAGCGCCTGCTCCTCACCATCACCCACGATATCAAGGCGCCAGCTGCCTCTATCTCGGGCTTCATCGATCTGATGAAAGATTACGTCAGCAATCCTCAGGGCATCGAATGCCTCCAGAACATCAAGAACTCTGCCGCTCATCTTTCACATCTCGTTGCCTCGCTGCTCGATTATCATCAGTTGGAGAACGGACTGATGAAGGTTCAGCCTACCTCTTTCTCACCGGCACAACTGGTAGCAGAATCGGTAGAGGGAATGAAATTGAGAGCAGAAGAGAAAGGACTGGCGATTTCGTTCGAATGCAAAATAAAGGGAATGGGAACTTCGGATTCTTCAGATTCTTCGGAAACTTCAGATTCTCCAATGAAGAAGAAATTCTTCCGTGCTGATGCCTTCCGCATTCGTCAGATATTGGATAATCTGGTAAGCAACGCCATCAAATATACCGACCGGGGCAGCGTTACCATCCAGGCACAGGTTTCAGAAATTCAGGGCAAGCCTACGCTTACCCTGAGCGTAAAGGATACGGGAAAGGGAATGACCGATGAGGAGAAACAGAAGGTGTTCCAGGCGTTTACGAGATTGAAGAGCGCCCAGGGCATCGAGGGTACCGGTTTGGGATTGTCCATCACCCAGGAACTGGTTTCGCTGCTTGGTGGAGAAATCATCCTCCACTCTACCCTGGGCAAAGGTTCTACCTTCATCGTCACCATCCCTATCGAGCCAGCACCAATGGAGGAGTCTCAGGAAATGGCTCCATCAGAAGTCAAGCATGATTCTTCTCTCGATTCTGCTCAAGATAAAGAAGGACAGAATTCTGGCAGCCATCAGGTTACTGATATAAAGAAGAAGCCGGAATTTGCCAACCACAAGATTCTGATTCTGGATGATGACAAGCTGCAGCTCCAGCTTCTCCAGGAGATGTTGCGCCGCATCATAGGCGACACCTGGCAGGTATTCGCCTGCAATCATGTGATGGATGCCCTCACCACACTACATAACGAGCAGCCTGCCCTGATGCTAATGGATATCGAAATGCCGGAGATGAACGGCATGGATATGATTGCCCACATCAACCATACCAATATGATGGTGGTGGCTATGACGGCTCACGATACAAGCATCCTGGAACAGCTTCTGAAAGCCGGCTTCGATGATTGCCTGTTCAAGCCATTCAGTATGGAGAAACTGTCTGATATCCTAGGAATAGAGTCCCAATCCAAGCCTCAGCTTGATTCGCTCCTCGCTTTTTCCGGAGGCGACGAAGAAGCGGCAAAAGAGATTCTCGATACCGTGAAGCAGGAACTTGCCGCACACCTTGAGAATCTAAAAGAGGCAGTAGAAGAGGAATCCTTATCTACCGACCGCATAGGAAAGACGGCACATAAGCTCCTCCCTATCGCCACCATGATGCAGATGGGATGCCTCGAAGAACTCAAGGCTCTCTCCCCAGAACACATCGGCAAGATTGAAGAAGCTGAAATCAGAGCAAAACTGCAGTTTGTGATTACGACCTTATCTGCTGTGGTGTCAGACCTGTATGCTTCTTGAAATATCGGCAGAAGAAACTGACGTCGGCGAAATGAAACTCCCAGGCCATCTCCTTGATGCTTTGCGTGCTTCGCTTAAGATGCAGCTTGAGCTGCAGAATCACGTATTGACCGATGATGGTCTTGGGGGTATGCCCCGTCACCTGGTTCACGATGTTGGTCAGATATTTCGAAGAGATATTCATCTGGGCAGCATAATAGTTCACATCCCTTGATATCTTGTAATCCCTCTCCAGCAGCATCATAAACCGATTGAACAGTTCCCTTACGCGATACGATTTTACTTCATCTGGCCGGTATTGCGGATTGCGCTGAAGATACTCATGAAAACCGATGAAGAATGCCTTCAACTGGCACAATACCAACTGCGAGATGCAGGTACACTCCGACTGGTCGAAATATACCTTCAATAAGGAGAACATCCCATTGATGATGTTTGTTACTACGGGGGTATCCTGCCGGCAGCGGTCTTTCCGCAAGGAAGAATACACCGTCTGCTCCAGCTGCAAGCTTGCTTCACGAAGCAAGGAAGGATTATATTTTAGGATTTCGGCTTGGAAATTGTTCGCAGTTTGAGGGGATTTGCAATCTCCGTTTTCAGTTTCAGGGGATTTGCAATCCCCGTCAACCTTCAATTCTACTACATCATTCGGGAACAGCGTAATCACCGCCCCCTCATAAAGTTCCCAATCCTTATAATTCACATTCAGCCTCGCCTTTCCTTTTCGGCAAATCAATATTGCTCCGTAAGTCAAAACTTGCGGACCCTCCTGCCATTCCTCCAAACCAGAGAGGAAAAGACTTGCTTCCTGCTGACTGCTTAATTCTGATAATTCCATCTACACCTTATTATATATAGAGTTATTATATCTCTTTATTCCTATTTCTGTTGCAAAATTACACAAAATATGTGATATAAAAGAACTATTATTCCCAAATCGTCCATCCGCTGCGAAATATTTAAAGCGATTGTTCGCTCAAAACTCCGTACCTTTGCACCCGAAATTCAAAAAGTAATGATCAATGATTAAGAACATCTTATTTGTAAGCCTTCTGCTTGCAGGAGGAACCCATTGGGCTTCGGCTCAATCACAAACCACCGTAGGAGCGGCTGCTTCCTTGCCCGTCAGCAAGAAAGAAAACATGACCATCAGCCAGCTCTTCCAGAAGGTTGAGGATAACAGCAAAAGCCTCCGCACTTCATTATCTGGAGTAGAAGCAGCCCATCTCGGCATCGAAGCGGCCAAAAGCAAGAAACTGCCCGACCTCGATGCTTCCCTCTCATTCAGCTACATCGGCAATGCGCTGATTACCGACCGTAACTTCAGCAACGTTCATGGACTGAAATCCCCACATTTCGGCAACAACTTCGCCTTCCAGGCACAGCAGGTGGTTTACGCCGGTGGAGCCATCAACGCAGGTATCAAACTCGCCGAACTCGGAAAGCAGCAGGCAGAAGTAGGCGTGAAACTCACCCGACAGCAGATCCGCTTCATCGCCCTGGGGCAATATCTCGACCTCTATAAGATAGACAACCGCATCAAGGTGTATGAAAAGAACATCGAGTTGACCCGCCAGCTCATCGATGACATCAAGGAGAAACAGACGCACGGAATGGCGCTGAAGAATGACATCACCCGATACGAACTCCAGATGGAAAGTCTCAAACTCGGTCTGACGGCGCTCCGAAACAACCGGAGCATCCTGAACCATCAGCTTTGCAATATCCTAGGAATGAACCTGGGATACCTGAAGAAAGAAGGAAGCCAGATGAACCAGACAAGCCAGGAGATTCAGATTATCCCCGATGCTACTATCGCCGACAAGACCTACGGCAAGGAGGGTGAGGCTTACTGGCAGACGGCAGGCACCCTGAATTCTCCACTCCTGGAGCAGAGCAACAACGCCATCCGCATCGCTGAACAGAAAGAGAAGATAGCCAAGAGCGATCTTCTGCCAAAGGTAGCTTTCGTTGCCGCTGACAACTTCGACGGACCTATCCTCTTCGAATTGCCACCTGTTGAAAAGAACCTCAACGTCTGGTATGTGGGCGTAGGCGTGAAATACAGCCTCAGCTCTCTCTTCAAGAGCAACAAACGCATCAAGCAGGCAGCCGTAGAGACCCGACAGGCTAAAGAGGCACATGCCGTTCAGGCAGAGCAGCTCAACAATAATGTGCAGGCTGCCTACTTGCAGTATCAGCAAACCTATGTAGAACTGGAAACGCAGCGAAAGAGCGTGGAACTGGCACAACAGAACTACGACGTGATGAATGCCCGCTATCTCAGCCAGCTCGCTCTGGTTACAGACATGGTGGATGCCTCCAATCTCAAGCTCAATGCCGAGCTCAGCGAGGTGGATGCCCGCATCAACATCGTCTATGCCTACTATCGCATGAAGTACGTGGCAGGAGAGATTTAGAAAGTGAAGAACGACGAGTGAAGAAACAACGTTCGGCGTCCGAAGGGAAAGCCAATTCATTTGCTCTTCAAAAACTATAAAATAAACTAGCAAAATTATGAGCAAGAAGATTATCAAGAGAATATATAATGTAGTGATTATCCTCCTTTTCCTGGGAGCTATCGGCTGGTGCTTCAGCCATTTCTATCATGGCAGCGATGTGGCTTACACAGATGATGCACAGGTAAACCGACATATCACCCCTATCAATACCCGTGTACCGGGATTCATCAAGGAGATTCGTTTCAACGACTATCAGCACGTAAAGAAGGGCGATACCCTTGTTATCATCGAGGATGCAGAGTTCCGTCTGCATGTGGCTCAGGCAGAAGCCGGCTTGCGTGGCTCCAAGTCAAGTTCTTCGGTAGTAACCGCCAGCATGGGCACCACCAATACCAATGTGCAGACAGCGGCTGCCGGCATCGAGGAGGCTCGTGTGGATATGATGAATGCCAAGCAGGACTTCGACCGCTTTGCAGCCCTGATGAAGAAGGATGCGGTAACCCGTCAGCAATACGACAATGCCTATGCCCGCTATCTGGGAGCCAAGGCGCGTTATGAGCAGGCAAGCAGCCGCAAGGCTAGTGCCGCATCGGTTCGCAATGTACAGACCCAGCAGCTCGGCGGTTCACGTGCCGGAGAGAGCGTGGCAGAGGCACAGCTCAACCTGGCTCGCCTCAACCTTTCCTATACCGTAATCGTGGCAACCTGCGATGGCGTGATGGGAAGAAAGGATATTCACGAGGGACAGCTGGTACAGCCTGGTCAGATGCTCGCCCGCATCGTGGATGACAATGATGTTTGGGTGGTAGCCAACTATCGTGAGACTCAGATGGACGGCATCACCGTGGGCAAGACAGTAGATTTCACCGCCGATGCCATCCCGGGTGTAGTATTCCATGGCAAGGTAGAAGCCCTTTCTGCCGCAGCCGGCAATGCCTATTCCATGATTCCTGTGGATAATGCCACCGGCAACTTCGTAAAGGTAGAGCAGCGTGTGCCTGTTCGCATCGCCCTTACCAAGGACAATGACCCGAAACAGATAGCCCTGCTCCGTGCCGGACTGAATGTAGAAACCAAGGTTCACATTAAATAGAATGTTCTATAAACTATAAATTATAAACTATAAATTATAGAAAATGCCAGGACCTCCAATGCTTCAGGGCCCCTTCCAGGTTCCATCGTTCAATGGATATATTCCTCGCCGGTTACAGCCATGGATTTATCTCCTCTTCGCCTTCATCTTCCTGATGTCGGGCGGAATCTATGGAGGAGCCATGAGCCAGGTAATGGGCGAATACAGTTTGATGAGAGAAGACGTGCTCATGATCATCATGTTCAACGTGGTGGGCGTGGCGATGCCATTCCCCTTCCTCTTCAAGATGAAGTTCCACTTTACCAACCGCCAGCTCCTGCTGAATGCGGCACTGGTAGTGGCAACCTGCAATTTCCTCATCATGTGGACCGACTCGGTACCCTTGATGTGCATTCTCGCTTACATCGCAGGCTTCTTCAAGCTCTGCGGAACCTTCGAATGTATGAGCACCATCCAGTTGTGGATGACCTCCAAGCGCGATTTCACCATCTTCTTCCCCCTGCTCTACTGCATCGTGCTGGGAAACATGTTCCTCTCGCCCTGGGTCACCGAACACCTGATTTACATCTATCAGGATTGGCGCATCATCAACTGGGCGATGACGGGAGCCCTGCTTCTGGTGGCATTCATCGTGTATGTCACCACCCACGACTTCCGCTTCATGAAACCCCTGCCCTTCATCAGTATCGACTATCTGGGCTGCATCCTGTGGTCGGCATGGATGCTGGAGTTCATCTTCTTCTTCACCTATGGCGAGCACTACAACTGGCTCGATTCGAAGATCATGCAGATGGATGTACTGCTCTTTATATTTACCGGATATTTCTGCATCCAGCGAATGCTCCACATCCGTCACCCTTACATCGAGCCGGCGGCGTGGAAGTATAAGCGACTCGTCCCACTGCTCATTCTCTTCGCCTTCGTAGAGTTCATGGGCAGTACGCCTAAAGTGCTGCAAACCGCCTTTACGGGTGGCGTGCTGCATTTCGGTGCCATCACAACCAATGTGCTCAACTTCGTGGAATGGGTGGGTGCCCTTGCCGGTTGCCTTTTTTGCCTTTTCTGGTGCAAGGTGCTCTGTCAGAAATACACCCGTCTGCTCACGATAGGTGTAGCAACGATGGTATGTTATCCTGTGATGATGTATTTCCTCATCAATCCGGGTCTCAACATCGAGGCACTCTATCTGCCCTGTTTTCTCAGAAGCTTCGGCAACGCCATCTTCTTCTGCATGCTCACCGTGTATCTGGAAGAACTGATGCCGTTCCAGCATTTCTTCATGGGATTGACGATGGCAGGCATCATCCGCAACGGTCCGATGTCGGCGATGTGCTCAGGCCTATACAGTTTCGGGCTCCGTTATCAGATGGCAGACAACATGTCGCGCGGCTTGCCCTACGATGCCACCAATCTTCTGATGCTCAGCATCCGGAATCTCTATGGCATCACCTGTCTCATCGGCATTGCCGTGCTGATCATCTTCCTGCTCTGGGATGTACAGCCCGTGAGAAGTACCCTGAAGAAGATGCCTTCCTGGAACTTCGTGGGGAAGAGGATGAAGAAAAAGAAAGGATTTGCGAAATAAAACCTATTATCATTACGGCTGTCAGTTTCTTATAAACTGGCAGCCGTTTTTGCTATCCAGCTACCCAAAACAACCCGAAAAAGAGAAAAAGCCCGAAGAATCTTTGCTTTTTCAAACTTTATCCGTACCTTTGCAGTATGAAAACATTATTAGACGTTCATACACATACAATAGCATCCGGTCATGCCTACAGCAGTTTGCAGGAAATGACCATGGCTGCAAAAGAAAAGGAGTTGGAAATACTGGGAATCACAGAGCACGGACCACATATCCCGGGCACCTGTGATCCCATCTATTTCAGAAACCTGCATTGCGTTCCCCGTCAGCTCTATGGAATCAAGCTGATGCTGGGAGCAGAACTCAACATCCTCAATACCCAAGGCGATATTGACCTCGATGAGGATTACTGGCGCATGCTTGATATTCGAATCGCTGGCATTCATAGCCTTTGCTGGCAGGGAGGAACCAAGGAAGAGAACACGCAGGGTGTCATCAATGCCATGCGCAATCCATTCGTGCAGATTATCTCCCATCCTGGAGATGGAACGGCAGAACTGGACTTCGAGGCTCTGATGAAGGTTTCCAAGGAGACGCATACCTTGCTCGAAATCAACAATCACTCCATGGCTCCCATCCGCCACAAGACGGTGGCAGCTCCCAATAACCTGGAACTGCTGGAACTTGCCAAGAAATACGAGACACCAGTTATCTTCGGAAGTGATGCCCACTTCTCTGCCATGATAGCCGACTACAGCAACATCATGCCGCTGGTAGAGAAAGCTGAGTTCCCGGAAGAACTGATTCTCAACTATCAGCCGGAGAAATTCATGACTTATCTCAAGCCTACCCCTGAGAAATAGGAAAAATTCGTTTCACATTTCATTTGCACTACTATGATTATAGAGGAAATTATCAAGTACAACGAGGAATTTGTAGCCAATAAGGGCTACGAGAAGTATCTTACGAGCAAATACCCAGACAAGAAGCTTGCCATCCTTTCCTGTATGGATACCCGCCTGACAGAGCTTCTGCCAGCAGCCTTGGGATTGAAGAATGGAGATGCCAAGCTCATCAAGAATGCAGGTGGACTGGTTATCAGTCCATTCGACTCCGCCATGCGCAGCCTCCTGGTTGCCATTTACGAACTGGGTGTAGAGGAAATCATGGTCATCGCCCACTCCAACTGCGGTGCCTGCCACATGAACGGACAGCAGATGAAGGAATTGATGCTCAAGCGCGGCATCCATCAGGATGTCATCGACACCATCGGACTTTGCGGCATCGACCTAGACCATTGGCTGGAGGGCTTCCACGACACCGAGGATTCTGTAAGAAATACGATTAATACCATCCGTACTCACCCTCTTGTACCAAAAGATGTCAATCTGCATGGTTACATCATCGATTCCCAAACGGGTAAGCTCACAGAAGTTAAATAAGAAATCATTCAGTTGATGAAAAGAGAAGTCAGCCGGCGACTTCCCTTTTCACGAACAGAACTAAAAGGAACCGTGAATCTAACTTTCGGCCAAGATCATCTGCATCAGTTCAACATTAGTCTTGTTGTTTATCGCAGCATCTTCAACTTCAGTAAAATAATCAAGAGTAGCAGAACACTCTCCGGTAATATCTATGCCAATCACTTTCTCATGGGCATAGATAATACGAAGCACGGCTTGATAATAAGGAACATCAGCCGGTGATGAAGAAGAAAATGTATCATCACTGGCTGATGTCTGAAAAGATTTAGAAAGTGAACTGCTCCAGTTTCAAGCCGTTCTTGGTAAGAGCTTCAATCTTTGGAACCAATGTAGTGAAATGTTCAGAAGCCATGTGAGCTTTCAGAACTTCCTCGTTCTCCCATGTCTCGCAGATCATCATCACCCCATTACGAGTTCCACTGGTGAAATAGTCATAGGCAATATTGCCATGGTCCTTCAAGGACTTCTCTACCAGTTCCTTACACAAAGCGTTGATTTCCTCAACCTTTACCTCCTCCTTCTTCTCAAAAAACACATTTAATCTAATCATAGTTCTTTATTTTTAATATTGATTTTGTATTCAATTGCTGGTTGCAAAATTACCATTTTTTTATGAATACCCAACAAATTATGCGTTATATTTTTGTTAAAATTTGAAGTTTTTCCATTTTTTCTTGCGTCATTAAGATAAAAAACGTATATTTGCAGCAGATTAAATACGCAAGCTTATGAAAGAGAAAAGATATACATTGCCAGAAGAGCAGAAAGATGCAGCTTTCGTAGCAGAGCCTGCACCAGCCTATCACGGAAATGCCGCCATGGCACTTCCCGAGGATGAATGTGCAGAAGAAGATATTGACTGGAATAAGATTCCAGTGGGCTGGCATCCGGCCAATGAAGAAGAAGCCGTGGCTAGGATTGAAGCTATTGAGGAAGAGTATGAGAATGGGCAATATATTGATGCAGAAGAATTTGAAAAAGAACTAATTGCAAAATATCCATGGCTAGCATAAGATTAACACTTTATTTTAAAGCTGGGGGATTTGCAATCCCCTCAATTTTTCTCGATATTAGGAAAACTTTATCCTATCATAACAAAACTTTCCCTCATATTTTTCACTTTTTCGAGCAAATATTTTACTCCTCACAAATAAAAGCTTGCATATTCCGAATATTTATTGTATTTTTGTAGGCAAATAAAGATTTTGACACAATAATTTAATCAAAACAGAAAAATAAGATGAGCGATTTTCTGACACAATTCAAGAAGCTCCAACCCATCACCATTGCCAAAAGCGGCAAGACGATGACGGGCAAGGAGATTTTCTTCATGATAAGAACTGGGGAAAACGATACTTTCATCATCCCGGTAGATAAAAAACTGAAGCCGGTGGAGGCTGACTATCATTACTATTCGGGCGATACGGCTCAACTCCTGCGCAGCATCGACAGCATCAAGGAGGAGATGGCTTTCCAAATCTCCTGGGACGAGAGCGAGGCTACCGACGTGAGCCTCAGCCAGAACCCTCACTTGCTCTACCAGCTCATCCGTTGCAAGAACCTCATCGATGAGAAGGGTCACGCCATATCCGTTCACCCAGACACCTCTGTGCTCCAACTGGTGTTAAAGAAATTCGGCCGCAACATCGAACCGCATTTTATCATTGCCTCCAAGGATTCTTCGGATGCTGAAGAATATGACGGAGCCAAGAAATACGAAGCCAACAAGTTGTATTTCAGTCTTCTGTCAGACAGTTTCGTCTTGTCAGACAATGTCATTTATCCCATCGCCCCTATCGGCGACAACTATCAGCAACTCAGCTATTTTACCACCCGTTTCACCGAAGATATACTGGAAGAATACCTCTCCGTATTCTTCTCCTTCATCGAAAGCGTGCAGGTGACTTACGAGTATTACACCGTGGAATTCTCCGACACCGACATCGTACCTACCCCTTCTCTTTCGTTTGAGAAGATAGATGCCGACAAGACCCTGTTCCTTCGACTCGTAGAATCATACAAGGGATTGCCGCTCGATTTCGTGCAGCAGTTCGACCTGAGCATGGTTGCATCACTCTCGCTCGACCAAAAGATTGTGGTGAAGCGACTCGCCCATCTGCCAATAGACGAAATCACCAACAACCTCAGAAAGGAAATCATACAATACGCCCCTAGCAAGGCGGCACAGAAGGACGTGTATGTGGAGGACCATCTCTTCATCATCCCCGAGGAAACGGCAGGTCCGTTCCTGCTCCAATCGCTCCCATCCCTGCTGAGAACCTACCAGCTCATCGGTGCCGAGAAACTGCGTGAGTACAAGGTGAAGCCAATGACGCCTAAGCTGAACATCAGCCTCTCATCAGGCATCGACTTCCTGGAGGGCGACGCCAGCATCACGCTCGAAGGCGAACAGTTCTCGCTCCATCAAATCCTCTCGCAATACAACAAGAAGAAATACATCCAGCTGTCGGACGGCAACCGTGCCATCATCGAGGACGGATACATGCGACGTCTGGAACGTATCTTCAAGAAAAAGGACAAGGATGGAAAGGTCAAGGTGTCGTTCTTCGACCTGCCTGAGATAGAAGACCTCATCAACGAGCCTTTGGAGGGTGAGGCGTTCAAGCATCACCGTGAAGTGTACGAGGGCTTCAACCACCTTGCCGAGAAAACCCTGAAGGCACCAAAACTGAACGCCCAGTTGCGCCCATACCAGGCAGAGGGAATCAAATGGATAAAATATCTCTACGACAACAACCTGGGAGGCTGTCTCGCCGACGACATGGGTCTCGGCAAGACCGTGCAGACCATCGGTGTCCTCACCCTCATCTATCCGAAGGTGAAGAAACCTACGCTCATCGTAATGCCTCGCAGCCTGCTCTTCAACTGGCAGAACGAGTTGAAGAAGTTCGCCCCACAACTCTCTGTCTATACCTATTATGCAGGCGACCGAGACATCAAGGAGGCAATGAAGCACCAGGTGATACTGACCACCTACGCCATCGTGCGCAACGACATCGAGACCTACTCCAAGCAGAAGTTCCACTATGTGATTCTCGACGAGAGCCAAAACATCAAGAACACTACCACGCAGACCACCCAAGCCACCCTCGTACTCCATGCCGAACACAGACTGGCATTGAGTGGTACGCCGGTGGAGAACAATCTGACGGAGCTATACTCGCTCTTCCGTTTCCTCAACCCAACGATGTTTGGCAGTTTGGACGATTTCAACAGCCGTTACACGGGTCCTATCCAGCGCGACAACGACAAGGACACCCTGTTGAGCCTCCGCAAGAAGATATTCCCGTTCATGCTTCGCCGACTGAAAAAGGACGTACTCAAAGACCTGCCCGACCGCATCGAGCAGACCCTCTTCGTGGAGATGAGTCCAGAGCAGCACGACTTCTACGAGCGAAGAAGACAGTACTACTACAACCAGGTGCGCCAGACGATAGCCGCCGAGGGCATTCAGAAGTCGCAGTTTGTAATGTTCCAGGCACTCAACGAACTTCGCCGCATCGCCTCCATCCCAGAGAGCCTCAGCGACGGACACATCAAGTCGCCTAAGCTCGACCTGCTGACCGACACCCTCCTCGAAGCCGTGGCCAACGGACACAAGGTGGTGGTATTCTTCAATTTCATAGCAGGTATCGAAGAACTCAGCGAGCGACTGGACCAAAACGGTGTGGACTATGCCTGCATGACAGGTTCAACGAGAGACCGCAAGAGCATCGTGGAGCGATTCCAGAACGACCCACAATGCCGAGTGATGCTGATGACGCTGAAGACGGGTGGCGTGGGTTTGAACCTGACAGCCGCCGACACCGTGTTCATCTTCGAGCCATGGTGGAACAAGGCTGCCGAGGAACAAGCCATCAACCGTCTGCACCGTTTCGGACAGAAGGCAAAGGTACTCAGCTACTCGCTCATCACCCAGCAAACCATCGAGGAGAAGATACAACTCCTGCAACAACAGAAGGCCGAGCTCTTCGAGGGCTTGATAGGTGCCGACAGTTCATCTTCCAAGCATCTGTCGGAAGATGACATCAACTTCATTCTGGGATAAAAACATCATTTCATAATAGAAACAAGACATGGCAACAGAAACAACACTCTGGGACATAAACGACAAGCGACCAGAGAAAACCATATACGTTCCGGAAGGGACGGAGAATGAACAAATAATAAGTACCCTCATGCACGGATATGGTTTTAGTAAACTACAGGAAGCAGCTTACGGCGTGCGTGAAACCTTTAAGAAGTACAAATTGGTGGCACTGGACAAGGACGGCAAGAAATACGAGCCAGCCCCTATCACGCTTATGTTATCCAACAAGAAGAAACTGAAGAAGGATTATGCAGCGTTTCTTGCTATCATGAAGCATACCAACAACTTCTCCCTATATTACGACGAATGGTCGGAACCTGTAAAAAAACTCTTCAAGCAGACTGCCGCCAACCATTACATCCTACATACTGACGCAACCAAGATTCTCGGCGAACCTAGCATCACAGAGAGCAGGCATTTCTGGGACGCTCCTAAGATCAACCAGAAACTTGGCAACTGGTATGGCACCAAAGAGGCAAAAGCGCCAATTCCTAACAAGAACACATACGGGCGCTCTAATTATTACCTTGAATTGGCAGACAAGTCTTATTATGTAAAGACATTGCCTATTCTCTTCCCAGAGTTGATGAATATCGAGAAATGCGAGGAGTTGCCTGATGCGGAAGCATACAAGACCTATAGCGGTGAGAATACGATTTTCACCGTCGTACCTATCATGTCTTCACTCTTCGACAGCGGACAGCTGAACCTGGGACGAAACAAGCTGCCAGCCAGCGAACTGAAGAAGAAATCCAAGCTTCTCAATCTCCCTGAATTTTTCACGGATGGCAACAAATATTTCTCCAACATCTGCGCTTCGTTTGTGCTCAATTTCTACACCATCTATTGCATGGACTTGTACAACAACGACTTGACGGAGAAACAAGACCTATTGAAGGATCTCTTCAAGAACCTGGATGAAATGCAAGAGTACCTGATGCCTGTCCTTTTGCCACACATCACAGGATTCAGAAAAAATATGTTCGACTATTGCAGTTGTGGGTATCAGATAAACGTTCTTCAGTCGGTATTGAAGGAATTCCACAAAGAAGGCTGGTTGCCGATAGACAAACTTTTGTTCCATTGCCGAGTGAGTCCCAAAAACACAGAGAGTCAATTTTTGCTGCTTTACTACTCAGACCTCCTCAAGGCCAATTTCTGTAATGAATATGATGGCAAAGAACTCTTTTGCGATGACACCATCCAAGAGTTGACCTACCCTTACCTCAAGGCGGCACTCTTCATGATGGCTGCATTCGGTTTCGTGGAGATAGCCTACAAGGAAAAGCCCGACGAGGGAGCCACCTCTTATTATGACACCTTGGCTTATGTACGACTCACCAACCTGGGGCTCTATGCCCTGGGCATCAAGAGGAAATATGTGCGCACCAAGGAGGCAGATATCCATTACTTCGAACTGGACACAGAACGCCTCATCATCAAGTCGCTGGTGGACAACAATCCGTACGAGTCGCTCCTAGGCAACATGGCGACAGCCATCTCCAAGAAAATGTACAAGGTGAGCTACGAGAGTTTTCTGAATGGTTGTGAGAAGCTACAGGACATCAACAGCAAGATTGACTTCTTCAAGGAATACATCTCTTCCCAGGACTTGCCCGACAACTGGGCAAAGTTCTTCAATGACATCAAGAAGCGATGCAAGCCGATGAAGGCACCAAAGAAGAAATATTCCCTGCTGCAGATTCCAACCGACGACAAGGAGTTGCAGCACATCATCCTCACCGACCCTACCATCCGCAAGTACACGCTGAAGGCTGAGGGCTTCATCCTCTTGGTGGAGACGATCTATAAAAGCAAGGTAGAGGAAGCGCTCAAGAAGTATGGATATCTGATATAAAAACAGACTGATATTACAACCATGCTCCGAATCTTGCGCTTGGCAATGGGGCGGCGAAGTAATAGTTCTGGTCGTTATTCTTATCCAGGAAATTCACCTGCTTCATGCCGAAGAATGGCAGACCTTGTGGGAAGAGGCGGGCAAAATCGGTTACACCTCCTGAGAGGGCAGGACTGCCTGTCTGATACTCGAAATTCCAGCTCTTGTCGAATGCCAATGGAGCACCCTGGGCTACATCATCTATCTCGCAATTGATATTCATCTTCTCGCTCTGCTTGAAACTCTTGAAGAGAGGATTGAGCTGACCTGCCACGCTGCTCTTGATATCGGTATCAAACCAGATGCCGAGCTCTGCATCCTTCGCCATCTGCGCTACGCCTGTCTCTGTAGATGCAAAGTAGTAGTTTGGGGTAAGACGACTGTGCTCCATATCAGCACCATCCTTCTTTGGCTGCTTCAGTCCGAAACGGGAATCGTAGATGAGATTGTTCACGAAGACTGGCTTCGCTGCCTTCTCTACCCAGACAGAACCGCCCTTCTTGTTCTTGGAACGGCGCCAGCCGCAATTGATGATGGTGTTGTTATAGACGGTCATCTCAGAGAGAGGGATTACCTCGCTATTGCCGGCATTAGAAAGTTTGAAGGCGTTGGTGCAGGCGTTGTAGATGATGTTGTTGGCTACATCGAGCTTGCAACCTGCCTTTACGTTGATGGCCTCGCCACCATCGGCTGCATTTCCGCTATCGGCAAAGATATTGTTGATAATCACGCCGTTACCACCTGTAAAGTAAGTCTGGTCGTTGTAGTTGTCATGGAAGAAACTGTTGGTCATCACAAACTTGCCGTTTACATTACAGAAGTGGAAGGCTGGCACACCGCCATCGATGGTGGTCTTGAAAAGCTTGTTCTGGAAAGAAGCTGAACTCTCGGTAGGAGTAGCACCGGCATAGGCCACATCCACGTGATTGAGCACTACCTCCTCAGAATTATATCCGCAGATGATGCCGCCCCAATCAGCAGGCTTTCTGGTATCAGAAGTAAAGACTACCGGTTTTTCGGCAGTTCCCATACAATAGAGATTGCCCAACACCACGATTTCTACCGGCACCTGAACCTCTGATTTGCAGGTGACGGTTACGCCCGGCTCAATGTAGAGCGATGCTCCTACCGGAATTTCAACGCTCTGGCTCAGGGTAGTATCCTTGGTCCAAACCACAGAACCTACGGGATATTCTGCCACCTTCGTTGTGATGACATCCTTAGAACCCTGGTTCTCATTGCCATCACTTCCATTACCGCCATTATTCACGTAATCGTATGGATTAATATTATCGTTCTCGCAAGATGTGGAGAACATTGCAGCTGCTGCCATCATAAGCATGCAAGCTAAAGTATTTATCTTTTTCATTTTTTACCTTTTTTTCTTTTTACCTTTTATAATTTGTATCTTACTCCCAGCAGGAAGGTTCTGCCATACTGATAAGTGCCTACGATGGTCTTATCGCTCTTCTGGCCCTCATACTCCAGGTTGCTCTTGTTCACGGTCTTCAAGTATCTCTCGCGCTTGGCATCGAGCAGATTGTTTGCCTTGAAGAAGATGGAGATGCCGTTCTTGAATTGCTTCTCGGCACTCAGGTCGAGACCGAACATCGCCTTATCCCACTGATCGGCATCCTTGAAGGGAGAAACCAGGGCGAGCTTGGTGCCCGTGAAGGAAGAGGCAAGCTGCGCATTCCAGCCATGCTCCGTATCCTTATATAATAAGGAGATGTTGGCGGTATGAGGAGCCTGGTTAACCAGCGGACGGGTCTGGGTTACTCCCGTCTTATACTCAGCACTACCCTCCTGGTACTCACGCTTCGAGGTGGTGATTTCTGAATGGGTGTAAGTATAATTCGCCTTCACTCCGAAGTGGCGGATGTACTTGATCACGTCGATTTCGAAGCCCATGTTCTTGGCATTACCCAGGTTGTCAGGCATGTAATAGGCATCGGTTCCGGCTCCAATCTTGCCATCCGATGTTACGAACACCTGCTCTATAGGGTCTTTCAGATACTTATAGAATACGCCGGCAAGAATCTGTTCGGTCTTGCTTGGGAACCACTCCCAGCGCAGGTCGATGTTGTCGATGCGGGCACGCTTCAGGTTTGGATTACCCTTTTCCTGATACTCCTCGCCCTGAATCTGATAAGGCACTATCTCGTAGAAGCCCGGACGGTTGATGGAGCGATAGTAAGAGAGACGCACGTTCATCTTCTTGGTTGGCGTCCACTTGATGGATGCCGATGGCAGATAATCCCAGTAGCTCTGCTCGCCCACCTGTCCCATGTTGCGGAAGTGCTGGAGCATGGTGTAAATCTGGTTGGTGTGCTCGGCACGGAAACCGGCATTCAGTTCGCCCACCTCGCTCTTCAGGGTTACCATGGCATAGGCTCCGCCGATGTGTTCCTTGGAATCGTAGTTGAGCTGAGAAGCCTGAGAATAAGGAGTCTTGCAAACCCAATCGATGTGAGCAAACTGGTCTATTCCGTTACCATCCAATCGCTGCGAGATGTCGGCAGGATTGAAGATGTAAGAATAATATCTGTTGCTGCGCTCCTTTCTGCGATACTGTGCGCCCGCCTTCCAGAGTGCCTCCACAGAGTTGGCGAAATGGGTATCGTAAGAGAGGTTGATGTAACCCGCCCAGTCGGTATCCTTGTTGTGCTGGAATCGGCGTTCGGCACTCTTAGGCAGGGTCTTGGTGATGTTCTTGTCGCCTTCCCAGATGGAACCTGAAACGGCATCGCCGCCATTCTCGGCTTTTCTACTCACGGTATTCGTCAGGGTGACGTAAGTTCTGTCCGGATCTTCCTCCTTAGCCTGCGAGAATATACCCGACCAATCTATGGTAAAATCCTTGGTAAGATGATGCGTACCCTTCAGATTGGTGGCAAAGATGCTCTGGGTGGTTGAAAGAGAGCGCACTTCATCGTCCTGCGTGTAGCTGTCGGCTCCGATGTATTCGGTATTGACGCTATTGTTGTATCTGGTACCCTTGGAATTGGTGCGCACATACATGTTGTACCATTCCAGCTTGTGGCCAGGCAGGGTTAAATCTATCTTGGCATGAGCACCCGCAGTAAGGTCGTGGATGCTGTAGTAGCGATGCTGCAGATTGGAAATGTACATGGCCTGCTCGCCCGAAGCCATCTTTACGGAATTATAGGTGCGCTCGGTGCCACGGAAAACATTCTGCACGCTTCCGGCAAGCATCACGCCCAGGCGGTCGCCCCAGAAGCGGTTGCCGATGCTCAAGCCTCCTATGAAGTTAGGAGCAGGAAGAGAATGGCTCTTCAACTGAACAGGACCGTTCTTGAAATCGCTCATCTGCGCCTTGTAGTCTTTTCCGAAAACCTCGTAAGGAGATTTCTTTGTATAATCAGAGCGATTGCTGGTAAGATAATCTCTGCCATCCTTCCAGAAATAATCACTTGCTCCGATGGCTGCATTCGCCTGAATCTGGAAGCGGGATGGGGCATCCTTCATCACCATATCCACTACGCCGCCAGCTGCATCACCTTCCATATCAGCAGTAAGAGACTTGGAAACCACGAGGCGGTCCATCAGATCTGAAGGGAAGATATTCAATGGGATGTAACGGTTTTTATCATCCGGACTAGGAATCTTCACGCCGTTCACCAGGGTGTAGTTGTAGCGCTTGTCCATACCTCGGAGGATGGCGTAGGAAGCCTCGCCCGATGCATCACGCTCCATGGTTACACCTGATACACGCTGCAGAACGCTCGCCACGTTGACGTCAGGCGAAAGCTGGATGCTCTGCTGGCTCATCACGTTGAGCACGTTGCCGGCATTCTTCACGGATTCTATGGCGCTGCGGTCGCTACGGTATTCACGATGACCGGTAACCACCACTTCGCCCAACTGCTTCAGGTCTTCTTCCATGGCGATGGTCAACTGTCCATCCTTTCCCTCTTTTCCATCTTTGGAAAAGTCTTTAGCCACATCCACCACCATCTCCCTGGTCTTGTACGACATGTAGGAAACGATGATGGTCACCTTGCCTTTATCAGGCAATTCATGCAGGGTGAAAGTACCATCAAGTCCGGTGGTGGTACTCACGTTGGGCAGCTCCTTTACCCGGATTACGGTTCCGATGAGGGGCTCGCCCGTTTTGTTATCCTTGACTATACCATCCAGCGTGTGTGCCTGGATGGTGGTAGTCGCTGCGGCAAGAAGCGCCGCACTCAGTAAAAATCTTTTCATCTATATCGCTATTGAAATCTTCATTCGTTTCTTTGCGCAAAAAAGCTTCTTTTACCTTTAATATAAAAGCTTGGAGACCAGCGATGGAATCGCTGGGAACGGGGGGCAAAGGGGTTAAAGCTCTTTTTACTTTTTTACCTTTTTAGTTTTTTGCCTTTGAAATCGTGTAGATGATTTTTCCATCCTTGTCAATCATCGACATTCTCAGCTGCTTCTTATCTGCTGTAAATACAGAGAAACCATCGGCTGGACTACAGAACACGGTGCCATCGATAGGCTTCACAGGACGAGCCAGAGATGAAGAGGAATTGACTACGTAGTCGATGTTGTCGCCCTTCTTCTGGATATGCTGGAAGTTGTGGATGTGACCGCAGGCATAAATCGCCACATTATTATATTTATGGAGGATAGGCAGAAGGCGCTTCTGCATGTCGAGTCGCTCATTCTCCTTCTTCGTGGTGTAGGCGTAGATAGGATGATGGCCTACCACGATGACCCAGTCTTCCTTGGCATTCTTCAGGGTTTCGTCGAGCCATGAAAGCTGAGCCTCTGCATCCTGCTTGCAGGCATCAGGATAGATTTCCTGATTCTTGCGGTAAGAATCGATGAGGGGTGTGGTGTCGAGGAAGATGACACGGATGGCAGTTCCCTTGTGGTCGAACACCTTGGTGTAATATTTGGCTGGCATCATCCAGCGGCGGCTCACCTTGCCGTAGTCCATAAAAGCCTGAGTATTACCACGATACTCATGGTTGCCACAAACCGGGAACCAGTCGAGCATCAGGTCGGGATGAGAATAAACCCATTCGTAATTGGTAAGCCACAGAGGGTCCTGTGTAGAAGTCACGCCATTGAAATGGTGGATGTCGCCCACGGCAAGTACGCATTCAGGATCTACCGTGCCCGCCATCTCGCCCATCAGTTCGGCGATAGGCTTCTGGTCGTAGTAGCCGTTGCGGCCCATGTCATTGGTCATGTAGAGGGTGATTTCGCCCTTCAGTTTCTGCCATTCGGCAGCATTCGCCTTCCAGTTTGGATTCTGCGGAATGGCGGTTGCTGCACTCTGAGAGCAGGTGGTTAATGCTGCGTTTTGAGCCTGTGCCGTCAAGCCTCCGCCCAACAATAAAGCCGAAGCCAAAACTACAGTAGCTACTCTACCTTTCATCATAGCAAAGCCATTCATGATAGCAAAGCCTTTCATGCTGCTATGCTTACCCGATACTTTCTTTTCCATTTTTCTTTATCTGACTATAATACATTATTAAATATTGATGATACCTTTCCCCTTCCGGGGTTGTATCTGTTAAATTTCGGGTGCAAAGGTAGGGGTATTATGTGTCAATGAGGTTACAAGGATTTGAATTAGCAGATAAAAGATACTACAATTTTATTACGGGAGTTTCCCCCGATGCTTTTAGGGAAAATCATACGCTGGTTTATGGTTTTCCCCTTGTTGTTTTCAGCTATTCTCTCTATCTTTGCACTACGTTAGAAGAAAGGCTGCACTCGACAATTTGAAAGCAAGCTTTCATTGTGCTCGTTTGCACTTTCTTTGCACCAGAAATAAATAAATGCAGTAATAACCCTTTAAAGAGAAGATAGTTATGAAAAGAATAATGATGACAATCGTAGCAGCATGGATGATGATTACATCTATGAATGCTCAGAGACTGACAAATATTCAAGCAGAAGCCCGTTTTATCACAGATAAGATGGTGGTAGAACTGGGATTGAACAGCGCCCAGCGCAACAGCATCCTGAACATCAATCTCAATTATCTCAATGGCATCCGCAGCTATCGCGACATTGATGCCTACGGCTGGCATTACCGCAACAAGCAGCTCAAGCGCATGATGACCGCCAGACAATGGAAGAAATTTAAGAACTCATACTATTTCTATCGCCCTATCGGCTGGAATAATCATGTGTATGTTCACCATATTTACACCAAGTATCCAAAGCATAACTGGGGACACGACAAGCGCCGCCCTCGCCCTGAGTGCAGCTACGGAAAACCAGGATGGCCAGGCGGAACCCATGTAACTTATGGACCAGGAAAGCCGGACAAGCATCACAAGCACGATAAGAAGTGGAAGCAAGACAAGAAGAAGTGGAAGCACGATAGAGATTGGGATGATGATGATAATGACAGGGATGATGACTAAGATTAAGACAAACATTCGATGATAAAACAGAAGAAATCCAAGCTAGAGATGATTCTCCGGCTTGGATTTCTCGGTAAATAAAAACTAACTATGCTGACTAACTAATCATTAATAACTAATCACTAATCATTAATAACTAACAAAACGTCTTCCACAATCTGCTCATCGAGCAGGCGATTATCCGAAAGCAACTCCTTCACATCGTATCTGTCGTAGAGTCCCTTCCTGATACCGCTCACCATCACCTTCATTTCAGAAGTGCCATAGTAAGAGGCGATACGCTCTCCGAATCCGCCATCCTTCGAGCCATCCTCCAGGGTTACCACCAACTGATGGTTTGCCTTCAGGCTATCCAGTGTCTCGGCATCCACCTCGTTCAGATAACGTGGATTGATGAGCGTAGCATCGATGCCCTTATCAGCCAACAGGCGGACTACATTCTCGCCCTTCTGATAGAACGAACCGGCGGCGATGACTGCCACCTTCTCGCCCTGGTGCATCACCTTGTACTTTGCCTCGTAACCATATTCAGCATCAACGGCTTCGGACGTATGAACCACGCCATTGCTTGGCACGCGGATGGCGATAGGTTTCTTATCCTGCAGAATGCTCCAGCGGAGCATGGCGAAATACTCCTCGCAGGTGGTTGGAGCCAGATAGATGAGTCCCGGAATGCTGCAGAGCATCGGAATATCGAAAAGGCAGATGTGGGTGATGTCGTTCATCGAGTTCACTCCGCCTCCTACCACGTTGATTACGGCTGGGTTGGAATTGATGCAGAGGTCTTGCGCAATCTGGTCGTAGGTACGTTGGATGAAGGTGCTGTAAACGGTCCAGACAGGATGCAATCCGCCCTTCGCCATTCCCGAAATCATGGCCACTGCCTGCTCTTCGGCGATTCCCATATCGATGTGCTGCTTGCCAGCCAGTTGGCGCTTATCGGCAGTAAAGCCACCGGCGGTAGGAGTACCGGCGGTTACAGCGATGAGGGTCTTATCCTGCTTCATCTCGCTGAGCATCCAGTCAGAGAATAAAGTGCCGTAATCCTCTGTTGGAGCAACCTCCGGAAGGGTTCCATCGGCATTCCTTCTTGGTCGCGAACCGTCTTCCAGATTGAAAGGCATTCCCCAATGCCAAGCCTCCTTGTTGGCTACAGCTGGCGCAAATCCATGACCTTTTTCTGTGTGAATGTGAACCACGGTAGGCTTATCCGTATCCTTCACACTCTCGAAAACCTGGATGAGTTTTTCGATGTCGTTACCCTCTTCCAGATACTTGTATTCAAAGCCCCACGCCTTGAACCAGTTGTGCTCGCAGGTGCCGTTGCTCTGGCGCAGGGCACGCAAGTTCTTGTAGATTCCGCCATGATTTTCGGCGATAGACATTTCGTTGTCGTTCACCACGATGATGATGCCCGTACCGAGTTCCGAAGCCTCGTCCAGTCCCTCGAAAGCCTCGCCGCCCGAAAGGGATCCGTCGCCGATAATGGCGATGATGTTCTCATCGGTACCCTTGATGTCGCGCGCCTTCTGCAAACCGGTGGCAAGACTCACGGAAGTGGAAGTATGCCCCACCTCAAAATTGTCATACTCCGGACATTCGGCAGGAGAAGAATAGCCCGAAATGGCATTCATGTCATCCACATCGCCGAGGAATCCCGCAGCTCGTCCGGTGAGCACCTTATGCGGATAACATTGGTGGCTTACGTCAAACACGAGCTTATCCTTTGGCGCATTAAAAACGTAGTGAAGCGCCACGGTAGCCTCCACGAATCCCAGGTTCGGTCCCACATGACCGCCATGCTTGCTCACACGGTTCAGCACAGCCTGTCTGGTTTCATCAGCCACCACCTGCAGTTCCTTCAAATCCAGCTTCTTCAAGTCGGCTGGCGACTTTATTTTCTCAATATACATTTTCTTATAGTTTTAATTATGATTTCCGGGTGCAAAGATACGAAGAATCCTGGAAACACTCATTACCCCAACTACAGAAAAAATGAATAATTCTCCCTATTCCTTCAAATGCCTCTATTTTTTCTTCCCCCAGCCCCATTTTTTCCTTCCAAATCGCTTTCATTTCAAAAACTTTTCGTAACTTTGCCACAAAGAATAAAAATGCAAAGACTATGGCAGAAAGAATTTATCCTGTGGGAATACAGACATTCAGCGATATCATCAACAGAGGATGCGTGTACGTGGATAAAACAGACTTGATATACAAGTTGACCAAGAAGTACAAGTATGTATTTCTCAGTCGTCCCCGCCGGTTCGGAAAATCCTTGCTGAGCACAACCCTCCATTCCTATTTCGCTGGTGAGAAAGACCTGTTCAAGGGGCTTGCCATCGAAGGTTTGGAAAAGGACTGGACAGAATACCCTGTCCTGCACTTCGATATGTCCACATTCAAGAATTGCAATCTCAAAGATTTGCAATCCAAATTCAATTACAAACTTTCCGAATATGAAAGTATCTGGGGAAAGAATCCAGAAAGTGAAACTCCCGGAGACAGATTCAAGAATCTGATTATTTCGGCAAAAGAGCAAACAGGCAAGCCGGTCATCATTATCATAGACGAATATGATGCGCCGCTTCTCGATGTGCTCCATAATGAGGACAGGCTAGCAGAAATCAGAACCGTCATACAGGAATTTTATGCCCCAATCAAGGCTAATGATGAATACATCAGATTCGCCTTCATCACGGGAATCACCAAGTTCTCGCAGCTCAGCATCTTCAGCGCTATCAACAACCTGAGCAATATCTCCATGGACCCAGAGTTTGCTGCCATCTGCGGCATTACCAAGGAGGAGCTCACTACCACCCTGAGCCAGGACATCGAACTGATGGCGGAGCACAATGGGGTGAGCAAGGAAGAGATGGCACGGATGCTTCAGGAGAATTACGACGGCTATCATTTCACAAGAAACAGCCCAGACATCTTCAATCCGTTCAGTCTGATGCGAGCCTTGGCGTCGGGCGAGATAGAGGACTACTGGTTTGCATCGGGCACTTCTACCTATCTCATCAATCAGATGCAGAAATTCAAGACTAACGTGACGGAGCTGGATAACGTCTTCGCCTTCTCGTCTTCCTTCGACCGTCCTACGGAGAAGATGACGGATGCCCTGCCATTGCTCTATCAGAGCGGCTACCTTACCATCAAGGACTACGACCCTCTCACCAAAGGCTACTTTCTCGGCATTCCCAACAAGGAAGTAAGGGCCGGACTGATGGAAAACCTGCTGCCGCTCTACACGAATCTGAGCGACGGCACATCGCTGGGGTTTGCGGCAAGATTCTATCAGGCATTGGTGTATGGAAACATCGACAAGGCGATGACGCTGATGAAATCCTACTTCGCTTCCATTCCTTATCCAGAAGGCGGGAAAGATGTATTGGCAGACATGCAGAAAAACGAGTATTATTATGAAACCGTATTCTACATCATGCTTTCGATGATGAACATAGCCGTTCTCACTCAGGTGAAGAGTTGCAGGGGCAGGGCCGATGCCGTGATGTTCTCGCCCCACACCATCTTCGTCTTCGAGATAAAGATCAACAAGCCTGCTAAGGAAGCCCTCGCCCAGATAGACGAAAAAGGCTACATGGTTCCTTTCGAGGCTGATGAAAGAAAGCTCGTAAAGATTGGCATCAGCTTCAGCACAGAGACAAGGACTATTGAGGATTGGGAATACAGGATTCTGGATAAAACTTCAACAAAACCAACACTTAAGAAAGCGTATTCTGTCGAAGAAAAAAGAAAAGAACACGGAAACGCCTATCTCCCTTGGGAAAAAGAAGCAGATGATATTCTGATAAAATTTTATAATGAAGGAAAAAAGATAAAGGAAATAGCAGAAATCATGGAGCGTTCGAGAGGAGCGATTTACTCTAGACTTAAAAAGCTAGGAATTATAAATTAATAAGAAGACTCTGAATCAGCATTTCTTATGGCTAATTCAGAGCCTTCTTCTTTTTACTTTCTCCCTATTCCTTCACCTCCGTTATTTCCGGATGCTCCAACCGCTCCTGTTTCTTGAGCTTCTTCACTACTTCGGAATAACTGTGGCGAATCAGGGCCTGGATGAAATCATCTTCCAGCGTGCCATAAAGGTTTACCTGATTCCAGTATTTCTTATTCCAATGCCATGCGCCTTCTATTTCGGGATGCACTTCCCGGAGTTCGAGGGCGTAATCGGCATTACATCTCATCGTAATCAACTCGGGGCGCTCCAGGTCAACACAGGCAAAGATCTTGCCCAAAATGCGAAACACCAAGGTTCGCTCATCAAAAGGAAAAGCCTCGGTTACGAGGGGAAGCGAGAGGCAATACTCTCTAACTGATTCTATATTCATCATTTCTTCTGATTATTTCTGATTAAAATGTTTCTATGTTTTAGGGGACAAAGATAATAAATTCTGATGAAACGGCAAGACTTATCTCATAAAAAAAAAGAAAACTTTAAAATAACTCCCTTATGGGATACCTAAAAATAATCTTTTTGTAACTTTTCAACAAAATATTTGGTAGTTACATAATTTTATTGTAGATTTGCAGCAGACTTTTTAAAGAAGGAGTGCTTATGCAGAAGAAAAAGGATAAAAAACTGATGAAAACCGATGTAAAACCGATGAAAGAAGGACTGCTGTCCCGGATTTTCCATCTCTATTACGATGGTTTCAGGACGATGACCCTGGGCAAGACGTTGTGGGCTGTCATCCTCATCAAACTTGCCATCATCTTCCTGGTGCTCAAGCTCTTTTTCTTTCCAGATTTTATCAATACGAATGCCAAGAACGGAGATAAGGCGGGCTTCGTATCCAAGGAAATTCTGAACAGATAAGACTCTGAATTTCAATCCTATATTATCGGAAGAAATACAAAAACATTATATAATAACAATTTTAAAACCATTCAACTATGATGACAAATCTATTGTTAGACATTACATCAGCCACCATCGACTGGTCGAGGGCGCAATTCGCACTCACAGCCATCTACCATTGGTTATTCGTGCCGCTCACCCTGGGACTGGCAGTAATCATGGGCATTGCCGAAACATGTTACTACCGCACCAACAAACCGTTTTGGAAGCACGTAACCCGTTTCTGGCAAAAACTCTTTGGCGTGAACTTCGCCATGGGCGTTGCCACAGGCATCATCCTGGAATTTGAATTCGGCACCAACTGGAGCAATTACTCCTGGTTTGTGGGCGACGTATTCGGCGCTCCCCTAGCCATAGAAGGCATCCTGGCATTCTTCATGGAGAGCACCTTCGTAGCCGTAATGTTCTTCGGCTGGGATAAGGTGAGCCGGGGCTTCCACCTTGCCTCCACCTGGCTCACGGGACTTGGAGCCACCATTTCTGCCTGGTGGATTCTCGTAGCCAACGCCTGGATGCAATATCCGGTGGGGCAGGAATTCAATCCCGACACCATGCGCTTTGAGATGACCTCCTTCCTGGATGTGGCACTCTCGCCATTCGCCATCAACAAGTTCACCCACACCGTCACCTCATCCTGGATCATCGGAGCCACCTTCGTGGTAGCCGTAAGCTGCTGGTATCTCCTGAAAAAGAGAGAAACCCAACTTGCCAAGGCGAGCATCAAGATGGGTGCCGGCGTAGGACTCATCGCCACCCTGCTGGCTGCGATGACCGGCGACAATTCCGCCTATCGGGTGGCACAGGTGCAGCCAATGAAACTGGCTGCGATGGAAGCATTATATAATGGTGGAAAGGGTGAGAGCCTTACGGCGATAGCAGCCGTTCATCCCTTCCGGCAGCCCGATTACGAAAACGAGCAGGAGCCAGCCATGCGCATCGCCATCCCTAACATGCTCTCGTTCTTAGCCACCCGCACAGCCGATGGCTACGTGCCAGGTGTGAACGATATTCTCAAGGGTTACATTAAAGAGGATGGCACCCGTGAACCATCCGTGCAGGAGAAGATAGCCCGGGGAAAGAAGGCGATTGTTGCCCTGAAAACCTATCGCGAAACCAAGGCGAAAGACCAGCTGCCAATCTTGAAGGAGAATATGAAATACTTCGGATATGGTTACATCAAGGACGCCAAGGAACTGGTACCGAGCATCCCGATCTGCTTCTACGCCTTCCGCCTGATGGTGGGAGTAGGCTGCCTGCTCATCCTCTTCTTCGCCCTCAGCCTCTTCTTGGTTTATAAGAAGGAAATCGCCCAATACCGATGGTTCCTCATTTCCGCCATCATCATGATTCCGCTGGCTTACATCGCCTCAGAATCGGGCTGGATAGTAGCAGAAATCGGTCGCCAGCCTTGGACCATCCAAGACCTGCTGCCAGTAAGCGCCGCCATCTCCGACATCGAGGCAGGCAGCGTGGCCACCACCTTCTTCATCTTCCTGGCACTCTTCACCACCATGCTTGCCGTAGAAATCAGCATCCTGGTGAAGCAGATTAAGAAAGGACCGGAATATGAATAATCTCTCTGATAATCAAAGTTTTTTCAGAAAGATTTCGAAAAGAATCATAGGATAGTTTTTCAGTAAACAACAAAACCCGAAAGTATTATGACATACGAATTTTTGCAATCATACTGGTGGTTCCTCGTATCATTATTAGGAGCCCTGCTGGTGTTTCTCATGTTTGTACAGGGAGCCAACACCTTGATTTTCTGTTTGGGAAAAACGGAAGAAGAGCGTCGCCTCATCATCAACTCCACGGGACGAAAGTGGGAGTTTACCTTCACCACGCTCGTCACCTTCGGCGGAGCCTTCTTCGCCTCATTCCCGCTGTTCTACAGCACCAGTTTCGGCGGAGCCTACTGGCTGTGGATGATCATCCTGTTCTCGTTTGTGATTCAGGCCGTGAGCTATGAATTCCAGAACAAGATAGGTAATTTTCTTGGACCAAAGACCTTTCAGATCTGCCTCATCATCAACGGCATCGTGGGTCCTCTGCTTCTTGGCGGCGCCGTAGCCACCTTCTTCAACGGCAGCAATTTTCTGATAGACAAGGGCAATATTACCAACGGTCTGCAACCCGTCATCAGCCGCTGGGCAAACGCCAGTCATGGTCTCGATGCCCTGCTCGACCCATGGAACGTGGTACTGGGACTTGCCGTACTGATGCTAGCCCGCATCCTGGGCATGCTCTACATCAAGAACAACATCGAGCACCAGCAGATTCAGGAGCGCTGCACCCGCCAATTGCCATGGAATGCCCTGATTTTCCTATTGTTCTTCCTGCCATTTCTCATCAGATTGCTGGTAAAGGATGGATTCAGCACTTCTTCTTCCAGCATTACGATAGAGAGCATGAAGTATCTTCACAATCTCCTGGAGATGCCAATCCTATCTGCCCTATTATTAATAGGAATAGTGCTCGTACTCTTCGGCATTTACAAGTCATCGAGAAGCGTGGAGTATAGAAAGGGAATCTGGTTTACAGGCATCGGAACCGTGCTCACCGTGCTGGTTCTGCTGCTGATAGCCGGCTGGAACAACACCGCCTACTATCCGTCGAACATCGACCTTCAGAGTTCGCTCACCCTCGCCAACAGCTGCAGCAGCGAGTTCACGCTCCGCACCATGGCGATAGTTTCCCTCCTCATCCCGTTCGTCCTAGCCTACATCGTCTTCGCCTGGCGTGCCATCGACCGCAAGCGCATCACGCAGGAAGAAATAGAGCAGGGAGAAGCTTATTAAATATGCGCCACACGCCCTGAAAGGGCAGAAGCTCCTAGCCCAGGGTAACACCCTGGGTAAACATGCAAGCAACAACGTCGCCCTGTAAGGGCAAAAGCTTTATCATTGCCACGTTTTAAAGCTTTTGCCCTTACAGGGCGCATTGCTAAAATCTTGCTAAACCCCAGGGTGTTACCCTGGGCTAGGAGCTTTTGGGCCTTCAGCCCGTACTTGAACCACATGCGAATGTTCTGATTTTTATAGCTCTATCACTTCCAAATCATCCGGAACGAAGATTCTACCCTTGAAGTTCTCAGCAGCTTCACGGGTATAATTTTCCTTACGAGTAGCCAGCGTTTTCTCCTCCGTATGATAAAGAATGAGATTCTTCACCCCCAGTTCCTCCGCCAGTTTTCCGGCATCAAGCGCCGTACTGTGGCATTTCTCGTAAGGTTTGAACGTATCGCGGTCGGCATAGAGGCAGAACGCCTCGCACATCATCCAGTCCGCCCCCTCTATGTAGCGACGGTTCTGCTCGTTATAAGGTTCATCGCCCAGACACGCCAAAACCAAAGGTTTAGCATGATTATCTTCAGAAGCATTATCAGATGCAGCATTATCTTCAGAAACAGCAGGCAACTCAGCCCGGAATCCAAACTGCTTCTCCTTAGTAGATTGAATATCAAAGCATTCCAGCTTCATATCCCCCACTTCGAAACAATCACCATCTTCCAGCTGATGGAACACCACCCTTTCAGCCACCTTAGCCAGTTGCTTCTTGGCAAGAATCATGTCGATGATGGTTTTGATTACCTTCATCACCTTGTCGTTTCCATACACGTGCAGCAATCCCTCGTAACCCTTGCATTGTGCCACCATTCGGATTACCCAGATCACACCCAGCACGTGGTCGGTATGCGCATGGGTAACAAAGAGGTGATGAATATCAGAAATCTGAACATTCACCTTCTTCAGCTGCGCCAGTATTCCGTTTCCTCCGCCCGCATCCACCAGCATCAGGGTGCTGGAAGTCTGGAGCAGAAAACAAGTATTATAAATCTGGGAAACCGTAGCATTTCCCGTTCCGAGCATCGTAATTTGATTCATCTTTTCGCTATTTTCGTTATAATTTATATTTTGTTTTATCTCAATCTCCCCCATCAGGAATAGATTCCCTCATCTTCAGGAATAGATTTCCTCATCAGCAGGAATAGTTCTCCTCATCATCAGGAAGATTTGATTCACTTATTACAGAGAAGATTCACGTCCGCAAAACTACTCATTTTTTGATAAACCACCAAGAAAAAGCCCCAAAAACTTTGCTTATTCCAAATAATAATCTTAACTTTGCGACATAAAACAAAAAATGGTTTCGATTATGGCAAAAATAGAAAGACAAAAGCGAATCTATCGCAAGCGCATCCCTTACGGAATGCAGAACTTTGAGGATGTAATGGAAAGAGATTGTTACTATGTTGACAAGACCCCATTCATAGAGAAAATAGAAGAATCTAACATGTATTTCTTCTTCATTCGCCCTCGCCGTTTCGGCAAGAGCCTTACCCTCTCCATGCTCGAAAACTATTACGACATCAACAAGAAGGATAAGTTTGAAAGCCTCTTCGGCAAGCTTTACATCGGAGAGAATCCTACCCCTGAACGCAACAGCTATCTCATCCTTCACCTGAATTTTGCCATGATTTCAGCAGGATTGGATAATTATAAAAAAGGACTTGATGCCCATTGCAACAACAAGTTCAATTCCTTCTGCAGCAGATACGCTCACCTTTTGCCACCGGACACAAAGGAAGAGATGAACCAGAAGGAAGATGCCGTTGCCCAATTGGGATTTCTATGCGACAAATGTGCTGAAGCAGGCTTGAAGATTTATCTCTTCATCGACGAATACGACCACTTTACCAATCAGATTCTTGCCCACAAGGAACATGAAGGACAACACCAAGAACAGACTCTTGGCGAAGAACACTTGCGCCATTTTTTCAATAATATCAAGGGTGCCGCAGCAAGTTCTATAGCAAGAGTTTTCATTACAGGAGTAACCCCTGTAACCATGTACAATTTAGCCAATGTTTTCAACATCGGTACCAACTATTCCCTGTCTCCAGAGTTCAACGAGATGGTGGGATTCACCGAGGATGAAGTGCGGGAAATGCTGGCTTATTACGCCAGCGTGCTGCCATTCCGCCATAGCGTGGACGAGCTGATAGAAGTGATGAAGCCATGGTATGATAATTATTGCTTCGCCACCTCTGAATGCGGAAAAACTACCATCTGCAACCCAGTAATGGTCCTTGACTTTATGAACAATTACATTCAAAACAATTACGAGATTCCAAAGAAGCCATGTGAAGTTATCCCAAGTATAGACCATGAGATTGTTCGCCAACTCATTCGCTACGACAAGGAGTTTGCCCGTGATTCCTGTATCATAAAAGCCTTGACGGTTAAGGGATTCGCTTTAGGAAATCTATTGGATATTTTCCCAGTTAACCACATTAACACCCCCGATGCTATTCTGAGTCAGCTCTTCAATTTCGGCATGGTTACGATTGACGGAACTTACCAGGGCAACACCCGATTTGCGATTTCCAACGAGGCAGCGCGTAACCAGATGAATACTTTAATTAATTATGGAGAAGAAATTATACAAGGAGGCAAAGAATTAATTTAAACAAAAAAGCAACGATTATGGCAGAAGAAACATACAACACCAACAAGGGGATGAACTATTCGTTCACCCCCACTCTAATGGAAATCGAGAAGACTATCAGCCTTCCCATGCTGTCCAGAAGATTTCAGACGCATCCAGTTCCTGTTCTGTCATTTTTGCCAGATTATCCAAATCAAGGTCTGGATTATCAGCAAGCAAGCACTTATCTGAACAATAAGGAGAATCTACACACGTCCATCCCTCATTCATCAACTTCCCGCAATGCGTGCAAACCCGTAGATTACCAATGTCATTTGCTAGAATTACGTCTTCCAATGCATCCCGCTTGCGAAGCTCCCCAACAAGAAGCAACGCCATGGTTACGGGATGATTCATTGCTCAATCTTCCATTTGCCCTCCCCGTACCATTTTACCACTTGACTTGCGGTATAAGGCTCAAAATCCCAATCGCGGGAGTGCATGAACATGTTTGTCTCGGGGTCCCAATACCAATAATGGGTGGAACCTAGACCATAACCCAAATTGAGTCTGCATTCTTTCTCCTTATTAGGATGTTCCTTCAGATAGTTAAGCAGCTCAATAGTTGAAATCCATTGTTTTTCCATAAATTTCGTTGTTAAATTCTACAATATAATTATCAAACACGTTGCAAAGATAGAAGATCCTATCGAAATGAGCAAATCAATTAGATCTTCTTAGATCGATACCCATGGGATTTAGATCTTCTTAGATCCGACTTAAAAATAAGATTATAAAACAACATATAAATCAGACTTTTATTATGGTAGATAAAAATATTTTTAAATTAGAAGGGAAAAGCCAGGAACAGGTGAAGGAGGCCTTTCTGGAGTTTCTGAAGATAGACAACATTAAGCCCGGTGGTTACGCCAGCGTAGGCTCAAACAAGGTTATCTGCAAGGTCGCTAAAGAGGCCTGCGGGGTAAACTCGGTATTGGAAATCAAGAAAGCAGAGGATGCCACAGAAGTGAGCAAGCTGCTGACAGCCAAGATTGATGAGGAACAGGATTACGGCAAGCGCCACCAAATGGCAAGCCTAAGGTGCCACGTAAGAAAATATAAAGATTTTCTTGACTATTGCGAGCGCCTTATCGGCAAGCCTATCTACGATTTTGACAAAGACCCCGACAAGCCATTCATCAGCGCTGACCAATTCAAGAAAATAGTTTCCCTGCTAAAGTCAAAGAAGAACATCATCCTTGAGGGAGCCCCTGGCGTTGGCAAAACCTTTCTTGCCAGAAAGATAGCCTATCAGCTGATTGGAGAATTAAAGGATGAGAACATCGAGATGGTGCAGTTTCATCAATCCTACAGTTATGAGGATTTCGTGCAGGGCATACGCCCTTCTGAGGAGGGCGGATTCGAACGGAGAAATGGCATATTCTTTGACTTCTGCTGCAAGGCAAGGCGTTCGCCCGACCAGCAGTTTGTCTTCATCATCGACGAGATAAATCGCGGAAACATCAGCAAGATTCTGGGCGAACTGATGATGCTGATAGAGGCCGACAAGCGCAAGAAGCAGTATGCCATCAAGCTTACCTACAGCAACGAAGATGATGAACGCTTCTTTGTGCCCGAGAATGTTTATCTGATAGGCTGCATGAACACGGCCGACCGCTCGCTCGCCATCGTGGATTACGCTCTGCGCCGCCGATTCAGATTCATCTCTATCAAACCAGAGTTCAACGAAGCTTTCATCAATTTTCTGGAAGGAAAAGGCATCAGCAAGGAGAATGCGGAGCTGGTGGTGAGCAGGGTGAAAGCTGCCAACGAGGTGATTTCAAGTATGGATAGAGGGCTTGAAATCGGGCACAGTTATTTCTGCCAGACAGAGGGTTGTGAAGATTTTTCCGCCTGGTGGAAAGATATTTGCGAGTATGAGCTGTTTCCGTATCTTCGTGAAATCTGCTTCGATGATGAGGATAAGTATGAATTGATTTGCAACAAACTGAAGTTCTAAGATGCAACAGAAAGTTCCTATAGAGAATCTGTATTACCTGCTCTGTTATGCCTGGGACGTAAGCGACCAGCTCGACCGGGTGAAGGTGGATGGCGAGAAATGCCATTCGCTGGAGAACTTATTGTCAATGGTTTTGATTCATGTTTGCGACAGGCTGTTGCGCCGAGGGCTTGTAAGAGAGTATCGGTTTGAGGAGCAGGAGGTGGAGGGCGTTCGTGGCAAGCTGAATCTTGCAGAGACCTTGAAGAGCGGTAAGCATCTGAATGGCAGAACTATCTGCCAGGTGGATGAATTAACGCAGGATGTGATCATCAACCGGGTTATCTTTTCTACCTTGAAGAGGCTGATGAGGATAGAGGGTATTGATGAGGACATCAGAGTGAGGTTACGGAAGACTTTGGCAAGATTTCCTCATATTGAGGAGATTCGCGTTACAGGGGGATTGCTGGAGCGGCTTCTAGGGAATCATCCTGGGCATCTTACGGGGCATTTTACGGGGCATCGACATCATGGGGTTTATTTGCTGGCGCTGAATGTCTGCAAGTTGATTTGGGATTCTACGCTTCCTGTCAAGGATAAAGACGGACGACTGGAGTTTGTGGATTTCACGGAGGATGAGTTCCGGATGAACTGCATCTTTGAGCGATTCCTGATGAATTTCTGCAAGCAGCATTGCCGGGAGGAATATCCGGAGGTGCATAGGGAATACATTGATTTCCAGCTTTCTCCGTTCGGAATGATGTTTAAGGAGGCGGGCGATGCGCTGCCAATGATGGAGACTGACGTGACGCTTTTCAACCCAGAGACGCAGGAGAAGCTTATTCTGGACGCCAAGTTTTATAGGGAGGCGCTGGTTTCGAAGTATGGCGGCAGGGAGAAGGTACGAAGGGAGCATCTCTCGCAGATTCTTTCTTACGTGATGAACCAGGAAGACCGGAGCAAGCCGCATACTCTGAATGCTTGCGGCACCCTGGTTTACCCCACCGTGGATGAGGATTTCGACTTTTCTTATAGGTATAAGGATGGCGGGCATCGCATCTATGTGAGGACAGTAAACCTGGGGCAGCCCTGGCGAAAGATTGAGGAACGGGTGAAGGAGATTGTGAAGGGAGGAAGGGGATGATGGACAAGCGATGGTGGACAAGCGATGATGGACAAGCGATGGTGGACAAGCGATGGAATCGCTTGGAACGGGGGTGAGAGGGGGAACTTTTATTATTAATAATTTTATTTGTACTATTATGGATAGAGATGAAGCTATAGCTAGAGGATTGGAGATACACGAAACCAAACACTCTATGAAACGCAGGAGCCCCTGGCATGATTACCATGGGAGGGGTACTTATATGCTGACTCTTGTGGTGGAGGGACGCATACCTCTGCTGGGGAAACTGGTGGGACGGGTGAATGCTCGACCTGGGGATGGCGATGGACCTAAAGTGATGCTTTCTGAACTGGGGACTGCTATCGTGAAGGAGGAGATTCCGAAAATTCATAAATATTACCCCCAGGTGGAGGTGTGGAAGATTTGCATCATGCCCGATCATATTCACGCGATTGTGAGGGTGAAGGAGGACTTGAGAGGAGGACAAGCGATGGAATCGCTTGGAACGGGGGCGAGAGGGGGACATGGCGCAGCTCTGACTTGGGAGACGGGCGGTGCTCCTGCTCCGGAGAAGGAGGGAAACCCGGAAATGGAGAAGGAGAAGGAAGCAGCTCAGATTGAGATGACTGCGAAGAGAGGGAAAAAGATGGATTCGCTGGGAATGGTGGTTAAAGGATTCAAGCTGGGATGCAATAGGGCTTATTGGAGAATTTTCGGGATGGCAAAAGCAACTAGAAAGGGGCTCTTTGAACCGGGGTATAATGATAAGCTTCTGCTCCATGAAGGACAACTGAAGGGGTGGAAGAAGTACTTGGATGATAACCCGAGAAGACTGATGGTGAAGAGACTGAATCCGGAGCTTTTTACTGTGATGCAGAACAAGGTGGTGGCTGGACGCAGATGCCAGATGGTGGGCAATTGCTTCTTGCTTGATATTCCTGATAAGATGGCGGTGATTGTGCATCGCAGGTATTCTGAAGGGGATTTAGCTCGCTTGCGCAAGGAATGGCTGGCTTGCGGCGAACGTGGAGGCGTGCTGGTGAGCGCTGCTATTTCGACGAAGGAGAAGGAGGTGTTGCGTGAGGCTATGAACCGGGGGTATCGTATCGTGCTTTTGAGGGAGAATGGTTTTCCGAAATTGTATAAGCCTTGCGGTGAGAGCTTTGATGCCTGCTCTGAGGGACAGCTACTACAGATTAGCCCCTGGGAGTATCATATGGAAAAGAAGACTATTAGCAGGGAGCAATGCCTGGAACTGAACGAGATGGCGGAAAAGATTGCTAAATGGGGATAGGGAAAATTGGGGGGCTGAGGCGTATTGGGGGAGGAATGGGAGGAGAAGTGGGAGGAAACAAGAGAGGAGACTAGAGATGGAATCGCTTGGAACGGGGACGAGAAGGGGATGTATGGCGCTTTTCTTTATTTAGAATTATAGAATTCTTGTTTTTTTTTAGGATTTATGTTAAAAATGTTACATTTTGTTGCTGAAAGGAAAATATTTTATACCTTTGTACTTCGGACGGCCGTAATAACTTATTTCAGCTTTCCTAAAATAAAAAAAAGTAATCTATGAACGGGTTAATAAAAATTGCAGGAGTACAATATGCTGTAAATCCTAGTCACGAAAAAGGTGCAGATATAACTTCGCAAGAACAACAGAAAACTATTGAATTCCTGACCATGCTGGACAGGAAGCGCCCCTCTATAACAATAAAACCTGAACCCACTAACAAAACTGATGAAGAAGCTTTTGTTGCTCGCTTTATGAGCTATAAGATTGGGTATGTGCGCAATCTAGACAAGTATAAGGAGTTGGCTCTGGCTTCATTGAAAGCCAGCGGACGGGGGTATTTCCGCGCTCACATCGCAAAGGTTTTTATTGACAAAAATGGCTATTTTCTTGTTACCCCAGAAATTGAGCCAACACAAATTGTGCCCATCGTACATAAAGACTATTGGAAACAATGGGAGACGGACTTACCTTTATATCCCATGACTGAGGAATTTTTATGTATAGAAGATTCAGTGATGATGATGAAAGATTTTCTAGGAAAAGAGGAATTAACTTCTGACGACGAAGAGGAGCTTATGGAATACACGAAGGCTTTAGTAACAACGGGTAAACACGCTCTTTGGCACGAAGCGAAGGAAGGAATGGAGAGTATCATAATTACCATGGAAGCGAAAGAGGGCGATAAAATGCGATACATGGTGAATGAAATTGAGCATCTACTGGCCAGTATGGGTAATGAATGGCGCTTGAAGAAGCTTCGCGAAAAATGGTTACCAAGTATTCTATCCGCACAGGAAGCGGATAGAGCATGGCATGACTGGTTGCTATTAAAGGGTGCGACCTGTCATGAGCTGGAGAATTTGCAAATGATGTCTTGGTTGGAAGAATTAGAGACAGAGCTCTCTAATATTTCAGCATTGGCTCACTACTCCAATGATGATGAGGCAGCAATGCTCATACGCGCTCATTACACACGCATTCCATTGGATAAGTTTCGCCAATTGCTTACCGCTTTCGTCATTAGAGACCGTCTGCGTAAGCGTTTGGGGCTGCCAACAAACGACTTTCCCCCTACCCCTTCTCTATCAAGCCAGATGGAAAACTACCTTATTGATACAATCATTAAGTACAGCCAAACTCTATCCAAGCGTGAAGATGTTGAGGTTTTGCAAAGATTCATCTACCACGAGATTTCATATTTACCCCCTGAATATAAACATCAGGTGGACAATCTGACAGAGCGTTTCCTTTCTGAAGAGGCAAGACAAGGTCTTCAGATTAAGGCCATCCACGAACAGACGGAGGCTTTAAAAGAGGTGGCGATGAAGCCTACTATTAAGGCTGAGCACTATCATGCAGGAAGTTCTACATTTGATGATCATAGCAAGCATTTGCATTTTGATCATCAGGCAACAGGGGATTCGCCCCTGCTACCGACAGAAATCTAGGCTTACAGAATTATTACAATTACAAGGAGAAATATTAAATGAAGAAATATGAGTAATCATTATTATGCAAATGGTGCGGTAATTAATGACCAGCACAAAGAGCTGAATATCCATGGCAATCTGACTACGCAGCAGGTGATGATGATTGCAAAGGATTTTTTTGCTGAAGAGACTGTGGTGACGGAGGAAAATGATGAGGTAGAGGTGGATGAAAACAGCGATGAAGTTGATGAAGATGCTGAGACTACAGAACCTGCTAAAACTACTGAAACCATTGAAGCTGTAGGAGAAGCACCTAAGAAAGAACTCTTCCGCTTCGTGCATCCAGCACTGGAAGAAGAGGAAGAGTGGAGGGTGCATCGTGAAGTAGAACGGCTGGTGAAGCGATTTGACGTGCAGGAAATCTGTATGCGGCTGAACCAACTGAAAAAGGAGGGAAAGGTGCTGCTGCCTCAAAACACGAGAAACGCCCATGAAGAATTGATACGCATGGGGATGCCGACGGGAAAGGCGGGATTCGAATACAAGACTTTCTGCAAATACTATCATAAAGATTAGAAGATGATGGAGACTGGTATTTGCTGATATGAGTAATGCTTGCTAAAAGCGACCGATACTTGATTTTTGTTCAGGTATCGGTCGCTTTTTTTGTACCTCTATGCCAAGAATGCGATTATACGTAGAGAGAATATCAGAGAAAAACAGAGAACTTTGGAGAACTTTAGAGAACTTCGGAGAAGGCCTTTTTGAAAAGCATTGATGCTATGTTTTTTCTTCCTACTTTTGCACCCGTCGGAGATACAAGGCAAAAACCGGAATGGTTCTGGCTTATCTTGAATCATCTCCGTATTTTTTATTATTATGAACGCAAAATTGATGCGCGTGGTGCAGCAGGGAGAGACCTTCGCTGTGCAGAGTCAGAAGAGTGAGAACGGACAACTCACAATCAGTTTTATTGATTCGAGATTACTTGAATTAGTTTTTAATTATTAACCGAGTGGAGTGAGTAAGGAATCTCCGGAGGTAAGTAGCGCTACGTTTCTCGCTTTCTTTGCTCTTAAATTCACTAAGGTTATGAAAAAGGATTTTAATGACATCCACAAGTTGATGAACTGCCAGCACACTCAGAAGAGCGGCATGGCTTATTACGATGATACTCATTATTTTCTGTTTGCACCCGATAATCCCGTGGTGGGCAGCATGCCCCGCTTCCATCGTCTCGGCATTGCACAGCAGTTGAACGACGGCTCCTTCGAATTCGTTCCGAAGCCGCAGCTCAAGACGCAGTCGCTGCTGATCAAGAAACTGGCGCACGGTCGTGTGTCGAAGACCAAGGATGGTGCCATTCAGCTCACCCTGAAGGTTTACTGCGATGAGGGTGTGAACATCAGCGAGACAATTGCTGCCGAGGCTCTGATGGCACGAGATGCCATCGTGGAGTATCAGCTGAAGAGATAGAACAAAGAAGGATTTGGGGCTTTCTAGAAGAAGAGGAATAAAAGGAAGAGGAATAAGAAGAACAAAATCTTCCAATATTCCAGTTCTTCCAATATTCCAAAAAGGGTATTTCAAGACAAAACCTCTTTTTATAGATTCTATAACTAATTAATATATAGATAGTTATATAAAGAAAGAAGAGAAAGGAAATCCTCAAAAAAATAACTGGAAGAACTGGAATTGGAAGATTTTCCAAATCCCCACTTCCTCTAGAAAGCTCATTATCAAACTATTATCGAAAAATGAACAAGACAAAATTGAAGTACGACATTACAAAAAACGCCGCTCCGAAGATGCCAAAACTGGGAAAAGGCACCGAATGTGTGCAACTTTTGCTCTCTCAGGTATCAAAAGACATGCACGAACCCCTGGTTCCGATGTTTTTTCCTATTCTCGGAGCACAGGTCAGTGAGAGCGAATTTCAGTATCCCGACCTCAGTTGGAAGGAGTTGTGTGGCATGATGGGCAATCTTGTTGCCGATTCTGGCTGTAATAAGGGTCAACTGTCCAACATCGTGGAGGCTATCTGTCACAACTTGCGAGAGCACGACAACACGGAACTGGAGAAGCTCGTGGAATGGCAGAAACAGATGAAGATGAAGTCGGCGAACAAGGAAAAACCAGCCCGCCCCGACGTGAGTTTCTGGTTTCCACCAGCCGACGTTACCAACGCTGCCTTCATCCAGAATGCCATGGCTTGCGAGAAGCTGGGCGAGAGAACGCAATACCTGAATCTGCCCGAGGTGGAGATGGCGGACAGGATGTGCGGCGGGCATAAGCAGATTTCGCAGATGCTGCGCAACATCTACGACCGTCAGCGATCGGGTGCCTTGCGTGCCACGGTAGAGGGTGTGACGGGCAATCCTGTGCTTCGTGCCAACCTCACCATCTCATCTACTCCGTATGCCGCCCGAAAATTCTATAAGAACGAACTCTTCAATGGTACCTTCGGGCGAATGGTGTTCTCATATAAGGCACGAATGGGGCGTGATGGCAGAATCCCAAGACAGGGAAAATATGATGAGGGGTTCTATAAGAAGCTCGATGTGTATCTGGTGAAACTAAGCATCTGCAAGGGCAGGTTCATCATCAAGCCACTCAATAAGCTGGCAGATCAGCTGGCTGCAGACATGGCTTCACTTGCCGACCTGACGGATGATGATGTGCTGTGGGACATTTCGAAGCGCTCCATCGTGTCGGCGTGGAAGGCGGGGTGCCTGCTCTGGGTACTGAATAACCAGACTTGGACGAAGTCGATGGGCGAGCTGGTGGAGTGGCTGGTGTATCACGATCTTTGGAGCAAGATGCAGATTTTTGCGGATTTGCTGAACCAGGATGCCGACTCGGTGAGCGAGGCTCAGAGAAGAGGGCCGAAGAACCTGCTCGATGATCTGCCTAATCCATTTAACGAGGCGCAACTTGAAGCACTCCGCATTTCGCAGGGAAAGACGAAGGAGGGCACGAAAAACCAACTTTACAAGTGGGTGTATCGCAAGTTCATCACCTATTGCAACCAGACGGGGCTTTACACGAAGACGCAGGAGTATCTTACGGGGGCGCCGGGAGCTAAGGTTAAGAGTGAGATGAAATGATGATTTGAACATAAATGAATTTAGATTTAGTTTTTATGGAGAAAGATGAGATTCAGAAGCTGCGCGACCTTCCGATAGAGAAGGTTGCGGAACAGATGGGGATGAAGGTGGAGCACCACAAGGCACTCTGCCCCTTTCATGACGACCACCATGCCAGCCTCTCGTTCAATACGAGGAGGAACAGCTGCCGCTGCTATGTTTGCATGGGGGATTCCGTGGGCACCATCGACCTGGTGATGAAATACCTGGGGAAGGATTTCCTCTCGGCCTGCCGATGGCTTGCCAAGGTGAATGGGGTTTATCTAGAAGATTCGCACTCGAAGGTGGTTCCTTCCTCTTCGCCCGCCTCCCTATCCTCTTCCTCCTCGGGTGCATCTTCGGAAACATCCTCGGAAGATTCTCTGGATGCCTCCCTATCCTCTTCCTTCGATGCCGGGAAGTATGCGAGATTCTTTGAGCATCCCTGGCTCAACGGGGCGGCTAGGAGATTCCTTTTCGAGGAAAGAAGGATTGATGAGAGAGTGGCGAGATGGTGCAGATTGACGTCGTGGACGGATAGAAAGGGCGTGAACTGGCTGCAGATTCCCTACTTCGACATGGAGGGGAAGCTGATCGGGATTCAAAACCGAAATCTGGATTATAAGAAGAATCAAGAGAAGAATGTGGATTCAAAGGGTTCTTCAAGCCCAGAGGGTTCTTCAAGTTCGGAGGATTCGAAGGATACTGAGGATTCAAAGGATGCTCCTCGCTTCCGCTTTCCTTATGGTGCCCGATGCAGCATCTATAATCTTCCCGTGGTGAAGATGCTGAAGCCGGGCGAGAAGCTTTTCATTACGGAGGGATGCAGCGACTGCTGGGCGATGCTATCTGCCGGGCACAAGGCGATAGCCATTCCTTCTGCCACGATGCTGAAACCCGATGACAAGAAATGGCTGGCGGAAATCGGCTCGCAGCTCAAGATAGATTGGCACATGTTTCCCGACAGGGATGCGCCGGGCGAAAGCCTCTTCATGCAGCTCAAGGAGATTCTGCCCCAGCTGGTGCACCACCAGTTGCCACCAGGATGCAAGGATTTCAGCGAGTATTATCTGAAAGAGAAAAAATAGAGTTAAGTAATTCCTTAAGCAAATAGAAGGATTATAATAAATTGAAGGATTATGATGATAGAAGATTTCAAGATTCGTACGTACACCAAGAAGGAACTTGCCTTGATGTACTTTCCCGAGAGTTACCCACGTACAGCCGTCAACCATCTGATGGCTTGGATTCGCCGCTGCGACCCTCTATGGGAGAAACTCCTGAAAATGGGATACTGCAAGACGAGCAAATCGTTTTCGCCTAAACAGGTGAAGACCATCTTTGATTATCTGGGAGAACCGGGATAGGGTTTAGAGTTGAGAGTTTAAAGTTGATAGTTTAAAGTTGATAGTTTAAAGTTGATAGTTTAAAGTTGATAGTTTAAAATTATTAGCTTAAAATGTGCCGCCATCGCACGGCATCAGCCACCATCGCACAACTGATGGTGGCTGTTTTTGTATCTTTGCATCGTGATTCAGAAAGCGCTAAAAATCACTTTCCTAGTTGGAGAAAAATATTTCTCCAGTTGGGAAAATGAAAAAG
>OMAV01000004.1_pt1 | contig 138568 bp, 123 predicted proteins | sample 1644751 | NCBI WGS metagenome assembly OMAV01 (sample SAMEA103958141, study PRJEB25191) | human gut metagenome | biome: human-associated habitat [ENVO:00009003]; feature: intestine environment [ENVO:2100002]; material: feces | place: Germany | collected 2013/2015
CCCTGAAAGGGCAAAAGCTTTGAAATTGAAAGCTTTTGCCCTTTCAGGGCGACTTTTTTGTATTTGTTATAAAACCCAGGGCAATGCCCTGGGCTAGGAGCTTCTGCCCTTTCAGGGCGTATTGACTGTGACTTATGACACACCCTCTTCTTTTTATATCATTACAACAAAGTGTTTGATCGGATACGAGACAGCGTCTCAGGCGTCATCTGCAGATAGTTTGCGATATACGTAAGTGGCGCACGGAGCACCACCTGCGGATTCATCTCGCACAAACGCTTATACTTATTAGGCGCAGTTTCGAATCGCATCAGGTCGGCATGTACCTGCGACTGAATCAAACTCTCTTCCAGAATCTTACGGTAAAGCATCTGGATGTTTACATTTCTCATGGCAGCCGCCTCGAGCTTCGCCTTCGGCAAAGCATACACCAAGGTAGGCTCCAAAGCCTCAACCTGGAGGTTGGAAGGGGTTTCCTTGAAAAGACTCTCAATACACATGAAGATAGAATGGTCAACACCTAAGTGTTCTGTTACCTCCTTATCATACTTGGTATAGAATTGGCGCACCAATCCCTTCTCTATGTAAGAAATGTTTCTGCACACCTCCCCCTCTACCAGAATCTTTTCGCCCTTGCCATACTTGATTGGCTCCAGGATAGATTCCAGTATATCCAACTCGTCATGAGTCATCGTACTATACCTACGGGCAAGCTCTCTGGCTATGTCACGTTTAGGGGTGATAACCTTAAAATCACTCATAATTCAAGTTCCTCCTATTTGTTAAAATTTATATCGTCGAATCTCTTAGTCTAGCTTCAGTACCGCAAGGAATGCCTTCTGTGGCACCTCTACGTTACCAATCTGCTTCATACGCTTCTTACCCTTCTTCTGCTTCTCCAGCAACTTACGCTTACGGCTCACGTCACCACCATAACACTTGGCAGTAACATCCTTGCGCACCTGCTTCACAGTTTCACGGGCTACGATTTTCGCACCGATAGCAGCCTGAATGGCAATATCAAACTGCTGACGTGGAATCAGATCCTTCAGCTTCTCGCACATTCTGCGGCCGAAGCTCACAGAGTTGTCGCGATGGGTCAAAGTACTCAAGGCATCCACAGGCTCTCCGTTCAAGAGGATATCCAGCTTCACCAGGTCGGAATGACGGAAGGAAGCGATATGATAGTCGAACGAAGCATATCCCTTGGAAATACTCTTCAGCTTATCGTAGAAATCGATCACAATCTCGCCCAATGGCAGCATGAAATGCAGCTCCACACGGTTACCACTCACGTATTCCTGATTGATAAGCTCACCACGCTTGTCGAGACAGAGCTTCATGATAGGACCGATATAATTGGTAGCTGTGATGATGGTAGCTCGGATATATGGCTCCTCGATATGGTCGATGAGCGTTGGATCGGGCAGTCCCGATGGGTTATGTACCTCTTTCACACCACCTTGCTTGTCATATACCATATAGGATACGTTAGGAACGGTGGTGATGACATCCATGTTGAACTCACGGTCCAGACGTTCCTGTACAATCTCCATGTGGAGCAGACCGAGGAATCCGCATCGGAAACCGAAGCCCAAGGCAACCGAACTCTCAGGCGAGAAGGTGAGCGAAGCATCGTTGAGCTGCAGTTTCTCCAATGAGGCACGCAGATTCTCGTAATCGCTAGGATCGATAGGATAAACGCCGGCAAAGACCATTGGCTTCACTTCCTGGAATCCTGCAATCGCCTTTTCACAAGGACGTGCGATGTGGGTAATGGTATCACCCACCTTTACCTCGGTAGCATTCTTGATACCCGAGATGATGTAACCTACCTCACCGGCACCCAATTCCTTGCGGGGAATCATATCCATCTTCAGTACGCCAATCTCATCTGCATCATATTCCATTCCGGTGTTGAAGAACTTCACCTTGTCGCCCTTGCGGATTACACCGTTCTCGATCTTGAAGTAGGCGATGATACCACGGAATGAGTTGAATACAGAGTCGAAGATCAAAGCCTGGAGTGGTGCCTTGTCATCTCCCTTAGGAGCCGGAACACGGTTTACCACCGCTTCCAGAACATCCTCGACACCCTCGCCGGTCTTACCGGATGCACGGAGGATATCCTCGTGCTTGCAACCGATGAGATCCACAATCTCATCTTCCACTTCCTCCGGCATAGCCGAAGGCATATCTATCTTGTTGATGACCGGAATAATCTCCAGGTCATGCTCAATAGCCATATAGAGGTTAGAGATAGTCTGAGCCTGGACACCCTGGGTGGCATCCACAATCAAGAGCGCTCCCTCGCACGCTGCGATGGAACGAGAAACCTCGTATGAGAAATCGACGTGTCCCGGAGTATCAATGAGGTTGAGGATGTAAGTGTCTCCATCCTTTGCCTTGTATTCCATCTGGATAGCATGGCTCTTGATGGTGATACCACGCTCTCTCTCCAGGTCCATATCATCAAGCATCTGCCCCTCAGTAATCTTGATGGTCTGAGTTTTCTCTAACAATCGGTCTGCCAAAGTACTTTTACCATGGTCAATATGTGCAATAATGCAGAAATTTCTTATCTTATTTATATTCTCCATACAATTTTTCTCTCTTTGGAGTGCAAAGATAGTATTTTTTTTCGTATCTTTGCAAAAAAAATATATAATAATGATGAAAAAAGCAATTTATAGCCTATTTTTGGCTAGTTTGATCGTATCTTGCACTGAAAATCTGGAAGATAAGGCGGTTCGTGAGGCTAAGGAATACACAGAGAAATACTGTCCTACCCCATACGTAAATGACAGCAGAACAGACAGTGCCGTGTTTGACAAGAACACCCGCGTGTTCTCTTATTACATGACTCTTCGCAACAAAGCGGACAACAAGAAGGCGATTGATGCCAACAAGGATAAGCTCCACAAACTTCAGAAAGAGGCATTGGACAACAACCCTGGTCTGAAGGTTTACAAGGATGCCCACTTCACCTTCCGCTTCGTTTATTATTCAGCTAAGAATCCGAAGGAGATTTTGCTGGATGATGTCTTCAAGTATTAGAAAAGAGGGTGTGTCATGGATTGATGACACACCCTCTTTATTGTATTAATATCCCATTTCCTGCAAGGCTGTAGCCAACTGGTCTGGACAGCTTGTAGGCTTGTTACCACAAGTGATACCCTTCAGTCGGGCGATGACTTCCTTGGCCTTCATGCCCTGAATCAAGGCACAAACACCCTTGGTGTTGCCATCGCAGCCGCCGATAAACTGGGCATCCTGCACTTTTCCATTCTCATCAACACTGATACAGATGTACTTAGAGCAGGTACCATGAGTCTGATAAGTAACCTTGGTCAACTTATCCTGTTTCTCTTGCTGCAACATAATGCTTATTCTGCGTCTGCAGGATTTTCTGGCTTCATGTTGGTATAGACAGTCTGAACATCGTCAAACTCCTCCAACTTCTCAACCATCTTGTCGATAGTCTCGCGCTCCTCAGCAGTAACATCCTTCAAATCGTTAGGAATGTAGGTGAACTCGGCACCAGTTACCTCGAAGCCCTCAGCCTCCAGGTGCTTCTGAATCTCGCCGAAGCTTGTAGGAGCACCGTAGATAGTGATTTCGTTGTTCTCCTCATCCTCATCGAACTCGTCCTCTACGCCGTAGTCAATCAGATCGAGAATCATCTCGTCCATATCCAGACCATCCTTCTTCTTGAATGTAAACACAGCCTTGTGGTCGAAGAGGAAAGACAAAGAACCTGTTGTACCCAGGTTACCGCTGAACTTGTTGAAGATAGAACGAACGTCAGCCACTGTACGGGTTGTGTTATCTGTCAATGTATCAACGAACACAGCAACTCCGTGAGGGCCATATCCCTCGTATGTCACCTCCTTGTAATCGCTGGTATCCTTGCCACAAGCGTTCTTGATGGCACGAGCGATATTGTCCTTAGGCATGTTCTCACGCTTACAGTTAGCGATGATAGCACGCAATGTTGGGTTGTTCTCTGGCTCTGGACCGCCTGCCTTTACAGCGATGGCAATCTGCTTACCCAACTTAGTAAATGTCTTGGCCATGTGGCCCCATCTTTTCAGCTTTGTAGCTTTACGATATTCAAATGCTCTTCCCATTGGAATAAAATTTTAAATGTTTATCGTTTTTGTTTGTAATATTATCTCAGTTCTGCGTCAATCGCATTCTGCATTATCTCAGTTCTGCGTTGAGCTTGCCTGTGAGGTTGGCAATGAGCTTCTTCATGATGGCATCAATCTGCTTGTCGTTCAATGTCTTCTCCTCATCCTGCAGGATGAAGTTCACGGCATAGCTCTTCTTGCCCTCTGGCAGGTTCTTACCCTCATAAACATCGAAGAGTACCACGCTCTTCAAGAGCTTTTTCTCGGTCTGATGGGCAATCTGCTCAATCTGTGCAAACTCTACGTTCTTGTCAACGAGCAATGCAAGGTCGCGGCTCACTGATGGATACTTGCTGATATCTGTGTAAGTAAGGTTCACCTTCTTCACGGTCTTCACCACGTTATCCCAGTGAACATCAGCATAGAATACATCCTGCTCAATGTCGAATGCCTTCTTCAGCTTGTGGCTCAGGATACCCATCTCTACCAATACCTTGCCGGCACGGGTCTCGTAGCTTACACCCTTGGCAAAGATGTTGTTGTCGCTGTGCTTGATTACGAGGTTGTTCTGTGGCATACCTACACGACGGAGGATATTCTCTACCACAGCCTTCAGCTCGTAGATGCAGCTCTGCTCATCTGCATGAGCCCAACTGCCCTCTACACGCTTACCGGTGATGAAGAGTGACATGTGAGCCTCCTGAGAGTAAGCCTTGATAGGACTCTCCTCGCTCCACTTCTCCTTATTATATATATAGGTGTTACCCACCTCGAAGAACTTCAGGTTCTGGCTCTTGTGGTTGATGTTACGGGCTACGCTCTCCAAACCGCCGAAGAGCATAGTCTGGCGCATCACGCCGAGATCTGCACTCAATGGGTTCATCACCTTCACTACGTTCTCCAAAGGATACTTGTTCAGCTCCAGATCTGTATAGTAGCTGGTCTTGCTCAGAGAGTTGTTGAGAATCTCCATGAAGCCCTCGCCTACCAACTGCTCAGCCACGAGGTTCTGGCTGTGATAAGCCTTGTCCTCATCACCCTGAACAGTCAAAGAACTCTTCAACTGGGTTGGAATCTCCACATTATTATATCCATAGATACGGAGGATATCCTCTACCACGTCGCAAGGACGCTGAACATCCACGCGATAAGCAGGAACCAGAAGGTCGATGCCCTCAGCATCCTCCTTCACGATCTTCATCTCCAGAGATGTAGCGATATTCTTGATGGTCTCAGCACCAATCTCCTTACCGATGAGACGGTGAGCATACTCATAGTTCAGGCGAACTGGGAAATCCTGCATTGGCTCTGGATATACATCCTTGATCTGCATGGAAATCTTGCAGCCAGCCAACTGCTTGCAGAGGATAGCTGCCTGCATCAATGCATAAATCTGTCCGTTAGGATCTACGCCACGCTCAAAACGGTAGCTGGCATCTGTGCTCAAGCCGTGACGGCGAGCGCTCTTGCGGATCCATGTTGGGTGGAAGTAAGCACTCTCCAGAACCACGCTCTTGGTGGTCTCGTAAGTACCGGAACCCTTACCGCCGAAGATACCTGCGATACACATTGGCTCCTCGGCATTGCAGATGCTCAGGTCGTGCTCGCCCAGGGTGTGCTCCTCGCCATCCAGGGTCACGAACTTGGTGCCCTCTGGCTGGGTGCGTACTACAATTTTATGACCGGTAACCATGTCGGCATCGAAGCAGTGCAATGGCTGACCGTATGCCATCATGATGTAGTTGGTGATATCCACGATATTGTTGATTGGACGCAAGCCGATGATGTTCAGTTTGTCCTGCAACCACTTAGGGCTCTCCTTCACCTCGCAGTCAGTGATGCTTACGCAGGCATAGCGCTTGCAAGCCTCGGTGTTCTCAATCTCTACATCGATAGGAAGATCCTCGTTATCTACCACGAATTCATCGCAAGATGGGCGATGCAGGCTGGTCTCATAGCCATTCTGCTTCAACCAGGCATAGAGGTCGCGGGCCACACCCCAGTGGCCGAGTGCATCGGCACGGTTGGCTGTGATATCAATCTCGATGAGCCAGTCGCTCTCCAGGTGATAGTACTCGGCAGCAGGCTGACCTACAGGTGCATCCTCAGGGAGCACGATGATACCGTCGTGAGATGTACCCACGCCAATTTCATCCTCAGCACAGATCATACCCAAGCTCTCTACACCGCGGAGCTTGCTCTTCTTGATGGTAAAACTCTGGTCGCCGTCGTAGAGCACGCAGCCCAGGTCGGCAACGATTACCTTCTGACCGGCAGCTACGTTAGGCGCACCGCAGACAATCTGCTGTGGCTCACCCTTGCCCAAGTCAACGGTTGTTACGTGGAGGTGATCGCTGTTAGGATGCGCCTCGCATGTCAACACTTTACCTACGTAAAGACCTTTCAGTCCACCCTTGATAGACTGTACTTCCTCCAAAGCGTCCACTTCGAGTCCGCAAGAGGTCAGCGCATCGGCAGTCTCCTGTGGTGTCAGGTCGAAATCGACGTATTCTTTAAGCCATTTGTATGAAACGTTCATTATAATGTTTTTTTATTATTTTCTCTTTATCAAGCGTTTGGGAACCTCCTCGTCATCACGCATTTGTGGCACAAGAGCCCTAAAACTTTGCAAAAATACAAAAAATAATGGAGATAAGCAAAAAACATCCGCCATTTTTGCACTATTTAAAAGAAATGAGTGCAAAAATGGCGGATAGACTTTTGATGACGGCATCAGGAGCACTTCCCGAGGAATTATTCAAATACTTCGTCGATGGCATTCACCTGCTCAAAGGAGTCTTGTTCGCCGCCGCTGCCCACATGGTAGCATGGGTTGTAATCGGCAGGGATATCAAACTTCACCTCCGGACTGTAGCCCAGCGAGACATCGGCATACACCTTCTTCATGAAGATAGCCCAGATAGGCAGCGCCATAGTGGCACCCTGACCCATACTCATGGAATCGAAGTGGATATCGCGATCCTCACCGCCTACCCAGCAGCCACTTACCAGCTGCGGAGTAAAGGCGATGAACCATCCATCGCTGTTATTATTGGTGGTACCCGTCTTGGCACCAATCTGTCCCTCCAGCTTATAACGGTAGCGCAGTCTTCCTGCCGTACCATTATCCACTACGCCCATCATCATGGTGAGCATCTTCATGGCATTGTCGGCACTGATCACCTCATTCATTCGTGGCTGGAAGGTGGCGATGGTGTTACCCTCGTTATCCTCGATGCGGCTCACGAACATCGGAGCCGTACGGATACCATGGTTGGCAAAGGCTGTATAGGCGCTCACCATCTCGCTCACGCTCACCTCGCACGGTCCGAGACACAAGCTCAGAGATGCGTGAATATCAGGGTTGTTGATACCATAGTCATGCAGCAGCTGGACAAACTGCGATGGGTTCAGCTTACTCATCAGATAGGCACTGATCCAGTTGTTACTCTGTGCCAATCCCCAGCTCAGCGGAACCATCTGTCCGTATCTCGAATGGTTGGCATTGCGCGGCGTCCATGGTCTGCCAGCCACCATATAGGTCTGCTGGCGGTTAGGTGCCAGATCGCAAGGCGAGAATCCGTTCTCCATCGCCAGACTGTAGAGGAACGGTTTGATGGTAGAACCCACCTGTCTTCTTCCCAGACTTACCATATCATACATGAAGTGGGTATAGTCCAATCCACCCACGTATGCCTTCACGGCACCCGTCTTAGGATCCATGCTCATGAATCCGCTGCGCAGGAAGGTCTTGTAATAGCGGATGGAATCGAGCGGACTCATCAGCGTATCGATGTCGCCATGATAAGTAAACACGGTCATCGGAATCTTCTTGCGGAAGGTATCGTGAATCTCTTCTGCCGAGCATCCCGCCTCCTTCATCTGTCGGTAGCGCTCACACTGGGTAACGCTGCGGTTCAGGATAGCCTTGATCTGCTTAGGGGTCAGCTTGTCGCTGTATGGCGAACTTGGCTTGCTTGAAATTTCCTTGCTGAAGGCTGGCTGCAGATAGCGTGCCACGTGCTGATATACAGCCTCTTCGGCATATCGCTGCATGCGGCTGTCCACAGTGGTAAACACCTTCAATCCATCGCTATATACATTATATGGAGAACCATCCTTCTTGAAGTTCTTGTTGCACCATCCATACAGAGGATCAGTATTCCAGAGGATGGAATCGGTAACAAACTGAGCATAGTTCCACGATGCATAATCCTTTTTTTCCGGACGGGTAGCCATCAGATACTTGCGCAGATATTCGCGCAGGTAGGTAGCCGAACCATCCTTATGGTCGGTACGGTGGAAGTTGAGCGTAAGCGGTTCTGCCGAATACTGGCTGTATTCAGCATGATCCAGATAGCCCGCCTTCACCATCTGCGAGAGCACCACGTTTCTTCTGTCGCGGGCACGCTCCGGATAGCGCACAGGGTTGAAGAGCGAAGGGTTCTTGCAAAGACCGATGAGCGTAGCCGCCTCGGTGAGGGTAAGATCCTTCGGTTCCTTATTAAAATAGGTATTCGCCGCCGTCTTGATACCCACGGCATTGTGCAGGAAGTCGAAGTAGTTGAGATAGAGTGCCAGGATTTCCTGCTTGGTATAGTATCGCTCCAGCTTGATGGCGATGACCCACTCTATCGGTTTCTGCAGCAGTCGCTCCAGGGTGCTCGATGCCTTTTCGGAATAGAGCTGCTTGGCAAGCTGCTGGGTGATGGTAGATCCACCTCCGGCATTGGTCTGTCCCAAGAGCCCACGCTTCACGATGGCACGACCGAGCGCACGGAAGTCGATGCCCGAATGCTCATAGAATCGTTCATCCTCCGTGGCAACCAGTGCCTTTATTAAATAAGGTGACATCTTCTTATAAGGTATCACGATACGGTTCTCCTTGTTCAGGTTCCATGTACCCAGCACCTTTCCATCAGACGAATACACCTGAGTGGCGAATCTGCTGATAGGATTCTGCAGGTCCTCGATGTCCGGCATGTAACCGATCCATCCGTTCCAGATGGCAAAGAAGGCCAGCATAGCCGACACGACAAAGGTGGCAAAAATGCCCCATAACGTATAGATAAAATGTTTTCTCATCTCTATTTCTTCATTTATTTTGTGCAAAATTACTAAAAAGTTTCGAAATCTCGCACATAAATCAGAAATTATATGTAACTTTGGGGGCGATTTCAGAACATTCAATCAAAATTCGTATGGAAAAACATAATTTTGTGACGATTGCCGACCTCTCGAAGGAGAAAATCATGTACCTCCTCGAAATGGCGCAAGAGTTTGAAAAACATCCCAACAGGGAGTTGTTAAAGGGAAAGGTCGTAGCGACCCTTTTCTTCGAACCATCTACTCGTACCCAACTCAGTTTCCAGACTGCTGCCAACCGCCTTGGCGCACGTGTCATCGGCTTCTCTGATGCCAAGACATCCAGCACTACCAAGGGCGAAACGCTGAAGGACACAATTCTGATGGTGAGCAACTACGCCGACGTCATCACCATGCGCCACTTCATCGAGGGTGCAGCCCAGTATGCCAGCGAGGTAGCTCCAGTGCCTATCGTCAATGCCGGCGATGGTGCCCACATGCATCCATCCCAGTGCTTGCTCGACCTCTACTCTATCTTCAAGACCCAGGGAACCCTGGAGAACTTGAACATCTATCTTGTGGGTGACCTCAAGTATGGCCGCACCGTTCACTCACTTATCACCGCTATGCGCCACTTCAACCCTACCTTCCACTTCATCGCACCTAAGGAGCTTGCCATGCCAGAGGAGTACAAACTCTACTGCAAGGAGCACAACATCAAGTACGTGGAGCACGAGGATTTCAACGAGGATGTGATTGCCGGCGCCGATATTCTCTACATGACCCGTGTACAGAAGGAGCGTTTCAGCGACCTGATGGAGTACGAGCGTGTGAAGAACGTGTATATCCTGAAGCGCGACATGCTCTGCAAGGCAAAGGAGAACATGAAGATCATGCACCCACTGCCACGTGTCAACGAGATTGCATACGATGTAGATGATGATCCACATGCATACTACATCCAGCAGGCTCAGAATGGTCTCTATGCCCGTGAGGCTATCTTCTGCCACTGCCTCGGTATCACACTGGAGGATGTGAAGAATGACAAAAGCATAATTGAATAATGTTGAATGTTGAGTGTTGAATGTTAAATTGCCTAACGGACACTTAACATGGGCCTCAAGGGCGCAAGCCTCACTCAACATTCAACATTCAACACTCAACATTTTTTAAAAAAAAAAGAGATGGGAAACAATAAAAGCCAATTAGTAGTTGCGGCTATCGAGAACGGTACCGTAATCGACCATATACCAGCCGAGAAAACCTATCAGGTAGTGAATCTGCTCCAGTTGGAGAAGATGGACACTCCTGTTACCATCGGCTACAACTTGCCTTCCAAGAAGATCGGCAAGAAGGGCATCATCAAGGTTGCCAACAAGTACTTTACCGATGAGGAAATCAACCGCCTCTCTGTGGTGGCTCCTAACATCGGACTGAGTATCATCAAGGACTACGAAATCGTGGAGAAGAAGACCGTAGAGACTCCAGATACGCTCAGGGGCATCGTAAAGTGCAACAACCCTAAGTGCATCACCAACAACGAGCCTATGCAGACTCTCTTCCACACCGTAGATAAGGCTCTCGGTATCGTACGCTGCCATTACTGCGATAAGGAGCAGCAACTGGACAAAGTGGAGCTTTGTAAGTAGCATCAATCACATAAAATAAATAAGAATGGTTAAAGATCAAGAGATTTTCGACTTAATCGAAAGAGAACATCAGCGTCAGCTGAAAGGTATGGAGCTGATTGCTTCTGAGAATTTCGTAAGTGACGAGGTGATGAACGCTATGGGTTCTTACCTTACCAACAAGTATGCAGAGGGTCTGCCTGGCAAGCGCTACTATGGTGGATGCCAGGTGGTGGATATCGTAGAGAACCTTGCCATCGAACGCGTGAAGAAAGTCTTTGGTGCTGAGTATGCCAACGTGCAGCCTCACTCTGGTGCTCAGGCTAACGCTGCTGTATTGCTCGCCGTACTGAAACCGGGTGATACTTTTATGGGATTGAACCTCGATCACGGCGGTCATCTTTCTCATGGCAGCCACGTCAATACTTCTGGTATTCTCTACAATCCTATCGGCTACAACCTGAACAAGGAGACGGGTCGTGTGGATTACGACGAGATGGAGAAGCTGGCTCTGGAGTACAAGCCTAAGCTGATTATCGGTGGTGGTAGTGCCTACAGCCGTGAGTGGGATTATGCCCGCATGCGCAAGATTGCAGATGAGGTGGGTGCCCTCCTCATGATTGATATGGCTCACCCTGCAGGTCTGATTGCAGCCGGTCTGCTCGACAACCCATTGAAGTATGCCCACATCGTTACTTCTACTACCCACAAGACTCTCCGTGGTCCTCGTGGCGGTATCATTCTGATGGGCAAGGATTTTGACAACCCATGGGGATTGACTACCAAGAAGGGTGAGGTAAAGAAGATGAGCATGCTCTTGAATTCTGCCGTATTCCCTGGTCAGCAGGGCGGTCCGCTGGAGCACGTCATCGCTGCCAAGGCTATTGCCTTCAATGAGAACCTGCAGCCATCCTGGAAGGATTATGCCATGCAGGTGAAGAAAAATGCTGCCGTTCTCGCTGACGATCTGATGGGTCGTGGCTTCGGCATCGTAAGTGGTGGTACAGACAACCACTCCATGCTCGTTGACCTCCGAAGCAAATATCCAGACCTCACAGGTAAAGTTGCAGAGAATGCGCTTGTTGCAGCAGATATCACCGTCAACAAGAATATGGTTCCATTCGATTCACGTTCTGCCTTCCAAACTTCAGGTATCCGCCTAGGCACAGCTGCCATGACAACCCGTGGCGCCAAGGAGGATATGATGCATCTCATCGCAGAGCTCATCGAGGAAGTATTGAATTCACCAGAGGATGAGAAGGTCATCGCCCGCGTTCGCGAAAAGGTAAACGAGACCATGAAGGATTATCCTCTCTTCGCTTACTAAGCAAAGGAAAAAGATTGGCTTGATATCTAAGCAAAGGAAAATTCAAATTGATATATATATACAAAAAAGACTGCGGGTATTATGTTCGCAGTCTTTTTTAATTCCGTCTCATATTTTATTTTTAGTTTCAAATCATATTTTAAACTTCATCATCAAAAACAAGAAAACATTGTTATGAAAAAATTAAAAAGCCTCCTGCTGATGGCATTGGCATTGCTTCCAGCAAGCAAGACTCTTGCACAGACCAATGCACAGATTCTTTATGATTTCGGTAACGACCGTAAGTATGTAACCCTGACCTTGGAGATGTTCAAGCAGGACAAATGGGGAAGCACCTACTTTTTCGTTGACCACGACTTCAACTACGACAAGATGGACCCTAACAGTCCAAACGTAGCACAGGGCGGCACCTATACCGAGATTTCACGTGCCTTGAACTTCTGGCAGAACAGCAGCATGAAAAACTGGAGCCTGCACGTAGAGTACAATGGCGGTATCACCAAGAACTACCCTATCAACAATGCCTGGCTCTTCGGTGTGGAGTATCTGATTCACGATGCTACCTACAAGAACACCCTGAATCTGGACGTTCTCTATAAGACCATCCGCAAGACCGACCAGAATGTTCCGATGCAGTTGACAGCCGTATGGACCTGCAACGACCTTTTCGGCGTAAAGGGACTGAAGTTTGACGGCTTCGCTGATTTCTGGTGGGAAACCCACGGAACCGTAGATGGCGACGGCAAGGCTAAGACCCGCCACACAGTATTCATCACCGAGCCACAGCTCTGGTACAACGTAGGTCAGCACTTCGGCTGCGAGAACCTGAGCCTGGGTGGTGAGGTAGAGATTACCAATAACTTCGGCAGCACCGATGGAGCAAAGGTTCGCCCTTGCCTGGGTGTGAAGTGGGACTTCTAATTGTTAAAGATGCCTAACAGAGAATTTCTACAAGAAGAAGAAAAAGAAAACAAGAAAAAAAGAAAAGAAAAAAACGACAAGAAGAAGTAGCAAGAAGAAAAGATAAAAAAGAAAATAAATAAAAGAAAAATAAGAAGAACTAACCCCATGTAAAACTTGCTCATTCTTCGCAAGTTTTACATGGGGTTTCATTCTCCCTGCCTTTTTATTTTGATTTTCAGGAACTTACGTTATCTACCAACCTTCAGACTTCCGTCAGAGATGCTTCCCACTCCATCCTTATGACGGGTGTATTTGCCGGTGACACCGCTCAGATGCACGCCGCCAACACCATCCAGATCAACATTCAGAACCTGGCAGTCAACCTTGGCGCTTACCTTACCCACGCCATCATTGTTGATCTTCAGATTTCCGCCCTTGAAGAAATCGAGCGTAACGGAGCCTACACCCTCATTATCCACCTTCAGGTCGCCCATCGCCACGTTGCCAACCTTTACGGAGCCTACACCTTCGTTGTCAATCTTCATCACATCGCCCTTGGCATGATCGATGCTGACAGAGCCTACACCCTCGTTGGTAACATCCAGTCTGTTGGCAAGAATCTGATTGATGCTGACAGAGCCTACGCCCTCGTTATCGATTTCCAGGCGGTCGCTGTTGACAGACTTGGCATAGAAAGCCCCTACCCCTTCCTGGGTAATCTTCACCAGATCAGGACTGGTGATATAAATCTTCAATCTGTTTTTTTCAGAATTACAGCTGGCAGGCACCTTGAGTCTTCCCGTCAGACCGATCTTCACCTCGCCGTCTCGATACACCACCTTGATTTTCTCCTTGAGTTTCTGAGCGAACTCAGCATCCTTGATGGCAGAGTAATCCAGACGAACGCTGCATTCATCACCGTCGTTCTGTGTATAATAGACACTGGCAACCATATCCACGTCAATAGCCTTGAAAGGCTTCTCTCTCAAATCATCCTGCGTAAACTCCAGGCTTCCTCTCATTTCAGAAGAGGTAGTAGAACCCATACTGCAGGAACAGATGCCCATAGAGGCAAGAAACAAAGTTGCCGAAGCAACCCAAATACTCATTGTTTTCATACTCTTTCGATTTTAAATTTCCTATATTCTGATACTTAGACGCAAAAGAAACCCGAAAGGTTGCAAAAAAGTCCAAAAAGATTGCAAAAAGAGCCTCAAATGCCTTGCAATAGAGCATTAAATGTCTTACAATAGAGCCTCAATTGTCTTACAATAGAGCCTTACTTACCATCCAATTAAGCCTCAATTAAGGTTTACGTTAGGCTTAATTGAACGTTACGTAAGGCTCTTTTGAACAGCAAGTAAGGCATAATTCATCATCAAGTAAGGCATAAGCCAACGCCATATATGACACTAGCAGACGTCATACATGACACTAGCAAACGTCATACATAACATAAGCAATCATCATATATATCATAAGCCAACGTCGCATACTTTTGAAACATATATGATACCATAAGAAACATGCCTGGATTTTAGGCTTTTTCACGACTCCATTATCGCTAACAAAAGATAACTCCATAGCACTCAATACAAAAGTCTATAATGCCTTCTGCAATATAGATTCGGCATGAGCCACACGTTCTCTGCCAGGAGGTTCTATGCCATCTAGCGGATAAGAGATTCCTAGCTTCTCATATTTGTAGATACCCATCGTATGATAAGGCAATACATCTATGCGCTGGATATTGCTGAGCGTAGAGAGGAAGTCTCTCAACTCTTCCAGGTATTCATCCTTGTCGGTAATACCTGGAATAAGGACGTGACGTATCCATACCGGCTTGTGGATTTCGCTGAGATAGCGGGCACAATCGAGTATGTTCTTGTTGCTATGAAGCGTCAACTTACGATGCTCTTCATCATTGATATGCTTGATATCCAGAAGAACAGTATCAGTGACGGTCATCAGACGCTCAAATTTCTCGAAGTTTTTCCCTTCTCGATGAAAGGGTTGAGCCGAGGTATCAAGACAGGTATTGATGCCACGCTGATGGGCTTTCTCGAAGAGTTCGATGAGAAAGTCTATCTGCATCAATGCCTCGCCACCGCTCACGGTAATTCCTCCATTATCTCCCCAATAACTCTTGAATCGCTCTGCCTTGTCCAGCAGGTCATCGGCAGTCCACTCTTCTCCTACCCCCGTCTTCCAGGAATCCGGATTGTGGCAGAACTGGCAGCGCATGGGACAACCCTGCAGAAAAATCAAAAATCGGATGCCTGGTCCATCTACAGAACCAAAGCTCTCTATACTGTGAACAAAACCTTTATGCATAACAATTAAGCTAAAAATGCCCGCTAAATATCCTCGGAAAGAAAATCTAGCGGGCAATATTTATTCTTCTAATTGATTAGAGTCTCTCGTGAGCCTGACGAGCGATTACGTCGAGCTGCTGCTCGCGTGTCAAGTCGATGAACTTAACAGCGTAACCACTTACACGGATGGTGAAGTTCTGGTACTCTTCCTTCTCTGGGTGCTCCATAGCATCCTTGAGCTTGTCGATACCGAATACGTTCACGTTCAAGTGGTGAGAACCCTGGTTGAAGTAACCATCCAATACACCTACCAATGTCTGGGCACGCTCCTCATCGTTGTGACCGAGAGCACCTGGACTGATGGTCTGAGTATTAGAGATACCATCGAGGGCATACTCGTATGGCAACTTAGCTACAGAGTTCAATGAAGCCAAAAGACCGTTCTTCTCTGCACCGTAAGATGGGTTGGCACCTGGAGCCAAAGGAGCACCGGCTGGACGACCATCAGGCATGTTGCTGGTGTACTTACCATATACGACATTTGATGTGATAGTCAGGATAGATGTAGTAGGCTCTGAATTGCGGTATGTGTGGTGCTTCTTGATCATGTTCATGAAGGTCTTGAGCAACCATACTGCAATCTCATCAGCACGCTCATCATCGTTACCATAACGTGGGAAGTCACCCTCGGTCTTGAAGCTGAGAGGGAAACCGGTCTCATCACGGACGATGTTTACCTTGGCATACTTGATAGCTGAGATAGAATCAACTACGTGGCTGAAACCAGCAATACCTGTAGCGAAAGTACGACGAACATCAGTATCGATGAGCGCCAACTCTGCTGCCTCGTAGAAGTACTTGTCGTGCATGTAGTGGATGAGGTTCAATGTCTTCACATAAACGCCAGCCAACCAGTCCATCATATCCATGAAACGTGGCATGAACTCATCGTATGTCAATACATCACCCTCTACGGCGCGATACTTAGGACCGCACTGCTCGCGTGTCTTTGAGTCAACACCGCCAGAAACAGCGTAGGTCAAGCACTTAGCCAAGTTGGCACGGGCACCGAAGAACTGCATCTCCTTACCTGTCTGTGTAGCAGATACACAGCAGCAGATGCTATAGTCGTCACCCCAAACTGGGCGCATTACATCGTCGTTCTCATACTGGATAGAGCTTGTCTTGACAGAGATGAGAGAAGCATAGTGCTTGAATGCCTTTGGCAAGCGAGAGCTATAGAGTACTGTCAAGTTTGGCTCTGGTGAAGGACCCATGTTCTCCAATGTGTGGAGGAAACGGAAGTCGTTCTTGGTAACCATTGAACGGCCATCCTGACCCATACCACCTACCTCGAGAGTAGCCCAAACAGGGTCACCAGTGAAGAGCTCGTTGTATGAAGGGATACGGGCGAACTTAACCATACGGAACTTCATGACCAAGTGGTCGATGAGCTCCTGAGCCTCATCCTCAGTAAGAGTACCCTCGTTCAAGTCGCGCTGGATATAAATATCGAGGAAGGTAGAGATACGACCTACAGACATCGCAGCACCATTCTGAGTCTTCACAGCTCCGAGGTAACCGAAGTACAACCACTGTACAGCCTCGCGAGCGTTCTTAGCAGGCTGAGAGATGTCGTAACCATACAACTGAGCCATCTCCTTCAATCCCTTGAGCGCCTTGATCTGCATAGCAACCTCTTCACGAAGACGGATAACGTCGTCGATCATCTCACGGTCGCCCATGTTAGCGAGGTCGTTCTGCTTCTCCTTGATAAGGAAATCGATACCATAAAGAGCCACACGACGGTAGTCACCTACGATACGGCCACGACCGTATGTATCAGGCAGACCAGTGAGGATGTGGTTATGGCGCACGAGTTTCATCTCAGGGGTATAAGCATCAAACACGCCGTCATTATGAGTTTTGCAATACTTGTGGAAAATCTCGTGCAGCTTCTCTGATGGCTGGTAGCCGTATGTAGTACAAGCCTGCTCTGCCATCTTGATACCACCGTAAGGCATGAAGGCACGCTTCAAAGGCTTATCGGTCTGCAGACCAACTACCTTCTCCAACTCCTTGGTACCCTCGCCAATGTAGGCAGCACCGTAAGCTGTCAATCCTGAAACCACCTCGGTCTCCATATCGAGCACACCACCCTTGGCACGCTCTTCCTTCTGGAGCTCCTTCAACATACCCCAAAGGGTGTTGGTAGCCTGAGTAGGTTCTGCCAGGAACGACTCGTCGCCATCGTAGCTAGTATAGTTGTGCTGGATGAAATCGCGAAGATTCACCTCACTCTGCCACAAGTTTCCCTTGAAACCTCTCCATTCTGTTTTCATCATTTTCGTTTATCCTTTATTTTATAAGTTAATAAATATATATAATTGTACACACTGTCATTCTTCTAAACCAGTCAATTTCCACCTTATTATATATAGGCAAATCCCACCTTATTATATATAGTGGGGATAAAAAAAGCCCGAACACGTTTGTGCCCGGGTTTTTATACACCTTGTCCGCAAGGTGTCTGTACGTTGATGTTACCGATGAGTCCATTCCCACCAGCAGTATCTTTCTTGGCCTGATAGCCTATATTTATCGTCGTTGACTTGATCATTCCTGTTACAATTTGATTTCGAGTGCAAAGATACGATAATAAAACGAGAAAAGAGAAGAAAACCCAAAGATTTTCTTCTCTTTCTCTTAAAATCCCTATTATTGAGTATTCAAGCAGCGCAAATCAAGATATTTGTGCCATACCAATATTACATTTTCTGCAATTTCTTGAGATATTCAGAAGGAATCTCCCCATATTCAGCCTTGAAACAAGTGACAATGAAACGTAAGACAAGAATTGAACGTGTGTATAATGAGGACACTGGTTGGTTTGAGACCCGTGAGGTAGAGTTGAATAGCTACTCTTTTACAGATGATGATCGTATCATGATAGTTCGAGAGTATATGGAGAGTGGGCTCCCAGCAGAAGAAATCATCAAGAAATACTATATAAGCAGTCGTACAGTGCTATTTTCTTGGATGGATAAGTTTTTAAATGAAAAAGATTTGTTATCTTTGCCGCCAGAAGACCAAAACCGTGACGATATGGCAAAGACAACAAATGAACAGTTGAAAGAGAAAGATGCAGAGATTAAGCGTCTCCGCACGGCTTTGGAGTTAGAGAAGCTTTGCTCTAAGGCATTCTCCACCATGATTGATCTCGCAGAAGAAACCTTCAATATTCCTGTGAGAAAAAAATCTGGTACCAAACAGTAAGCTTGCTCCGCACAGAGTGCCAGAGCCAAGGTTTAGGCACTCTATGCGGGCTGTTTGGTTTCACCCGGCAAGCATATAATAAGCGCAATGTGTGCTATCTCTCGCTTATAACAGACCTGTATTCCCATAAAATCGTTGGATGGGCTGTTGGTCCAACATTAGAAACTGTATATCCATTAGAAGCGCTTAAAATGACATATAAAAGCATTGATGAAGAAACTGCAAAAGGACTCATTCATCACTCTGACAGAGGAAGCCAGTATTGCAGTCAGAATTATGTATCTATCCTAAAAAGTCATAGCTCACAAATAAGTATGACTCAAACAGGAGATCCTTTGGAGAATGCCATAGCAGAACGTGCAAACGGCATTTTAAAAACGGAATGGCTTTATAGAATGACAATCCCTACTCGTAAAGTATGAAAGAAGGAACTGACCAGGATTATTGCGTTTTATAACGACGAAAGACCGCATATGAGTATCGGTAATCAGACACCATCTGTTGCATATACTCAAGCGGGGCCACAGCAGAAAATGTGGAAAAATCCTTGGGAAAATTCTTCTAATTAGTTGAAAATGTGTATCTTTGCATTTGAAAGAATATCATCACCGTAACCTTTCTAGGGATAGCTCCTTAAAAAGAGTAACCTAGTTAGGTATAATGGGTATTCGCTGACAACCCATATAGTGATAAAATTAAAAATGCGTAACTCATTTAGTGATAAGAAAAATAGATAGTAACATATTTAGTTTAACCATCCTAAAGGTGACAACTTTTTCACGTATAAGACATCAAACAAAAAATTCTATTATGGCACATAATTATATGAAATACGGTGCTTTATCTGCATTGCTCATCGCCAGCATCAACATGCAGGCAGCACAGGAAGGAACAACCCGTTATACCATCCTTACCCAAAGCCCGGAGCAGCACATCCAGCACTTCGGTGCCAGCGATGCATGGAGTATGCAGTTTCTCGGTCTATGGTCAGAGAAACAGCAGGAGCAGATTGCCGACTGGCTCTTCTCTACCGAGAATGATGCCTTAGGCAAACCTAAAGGCATCGGCTTGTCTATCTGGCGATTCAATCTGGGAGCCGGAAGCGAGGAACAGGGAGAGGCTTCGCAGATTCAGCTGGGCACAAGAACCCAATGCTTTCTCAATGCTGACGGCACCTACGACTGGAGCAAACAGGCTGGACAGCGCAAGTTCCTCAAGCTCGCCAAGCAGAGAGGTGTGCCTTATTTCCTCGCCTTCTGTAACTCAGCACCCGTGTTCTATACCAAGAATGGACTCGCAACCAACACAGGGCGCGGCGGCACCATCAATCTGAAGGATGATTGCTACGGCAAATTCGGAAAGTTCATCGCCACATCTCTCAAAGGCATCGAAGAGCACGATGGCATCCACTTCAACTACATCAGCCCTATCAACGAGCCGGATGGACATTGGAACTGGACAGGACCGAAGCAGGAAGGAACCCCAGCCACCAACCGCGAGTTTGCCAAGGTGGCAAAGGAGGTAAGCAAAGCATTGGTAAAAAACAAGCTCAACACCGAGATTCTCATCAATGAGTCGAGCGACTATCGCTGCATGCTTGGCACCCACATGACCGACTGGCAGCGAGGCTACGAAATCAACTCCTTCTTCACCAAGGACAGTACGCAGACCTATCTGGGCAAGACCAAGCAACTCCTCCCTCTCATCGGTGCTCATAGCTACTGGACTAATACCCCTATCCCATACATGAGAGAAATCAGAATGAAGATTAGGGAAGCGTGTAAGCAGAAGAACATCAAGTTCTGGCAAACAGAACTCTGCATCATGGGCAACGACGAGGAGATTGGTGGCGGAACTCCTTACGACTTCTCGATGAAGACAGCCCTCTATGTGGCTCGTGTCATCCATCACGACCTGGTATATGCCAATGCCGAGAGCTGGAGCTGGTGGCGTTCTGCAGGCGGTGACTACCGCGATGGACTCATCCGCATCTACAGCAAGGATGGATGGAAGAGCGGCTGGGCAGTAGATTCCAAGTTGATGTGGGCACTCGGCAACTACTCTCGCTTTATCCGTCCAGGTGCCCAGCGCTTCGATATCGCTACAACTTCTGCCGACGGAAAGCAGATAGAGGAAGGCTACAACGATCCTTACGGAGTAATGTGTTCTGCCTATCAGAATGCCGACGGCAAATGGGTGATTGTGGCAATCAACTATTCTGAGGATGTGAAGCCTGTCAACTTCCAACTCGATAATCATGAGCAGAAAAACTGGCAGATGTATCGTACCAGTGACATCTCTGCCGAGAGTTTAGCGCCTGTTGGAAGTTGCGATGGAACTACGCAGTTGGCTCCACGAAGCATTACGACTTTTATGCAAAAATGATTGAAATAGTGTCTTTTTAACGAAAAATCCCCTTTATTGAACGATTTTTATCCTTCATAAAGGAGATTTTCCGTTATCTTTGCAAATGTTTTATCAAGAATACTAAAAAAATAAGTATAATGACAGTAACAACTTCAATCAAGACATTAGCCTTTGCCTCACTATTGGCACTGGCACCGGCTCAGATGATGGCGGCACAAAAAGGTGGCACCTTCACTACCGGCGACAAGACATTCCTTCTCAATGGCAAACCTTTCGTGGTTAAGGCTGCCGAGTTGCACTACCCTCGTATTCCTCGTGCCTACTGGGAGCATCGCATCAAGATGTGCAAGGCTCTTGGAATGAATACCGTCTGCCTCTATGTATTCTGGAATATCCATGAGCAGGAGGAAGGCAAGTTCGATTTCACAGGCAATAACGATGTGGCTGCTTTCTGCCGCCTCGCCCAAAAGAACGGCATGTATGTCATCGTTCGCCCAGGTCCATACGTTTGTGCAGAATGGGAAATGGGTGGTCTGCCTTGGTGGCTCCTCAAGAAGAAGGATATCCGTCTGCGTGAGCAGGATCCTTACTTCATACAGCGAGTAGAAATCTTCGAGAAGGAAGTGGGCAAGCAGCTGGCTCCACTCACCATCCAGAATGGTGGTCCTATCATCATGGTTCAAGTGGAGAACGAATATGGTTCTTACGGTAAGGACAAGCCATACGTAAGTGCCATCCGCGACATCGTCCGCAAGAGCGGATTTGATAAGGTGAGCCTCTTCCAGTGCGACTGGTCATCCAACTTCCTGAACAATGGTCTCGATGACCTGACCTGGACCATGAACTTCGGTACAGGTGCCAACATCGACCAGCAGTTCAAGCGTCTTGGTGAGGTTCGTCCGAATGCTCCTAAGATGTGTTCAGAGTTCTGGAGCGGCTGGTTCGACAAGTGGGGAGCACGCCACGAGACCCGTCCTGCCAAGGATATGGTAGAAGGAATGGACGAGATGCTGAGTAAAGGCATCAGCTTCTCTCTCTATATGACCCACGGCGGAACCAGCTTCGGCCATTGGGCAGGTGCCAACTCTCCTGGTTTCCAGCCAGACGTAACCAGCTACGATTACGATGCCCCTATCAATGAATGGGGATTGGCTACGCCAAAGTTCTATGAACTCCAGAAGATGATGGCGAAATACAACGACGGCAAGAAGTTGCCAGCCGTGCCTAAGGCTCCGATGCAGATCATCAAGGTGCCAGAGTTCAAGTTTACCGAATACAAGCCTTTGAGCTATGGTATCGGAAAGGCGAAGGAAACCCATGCTCCTCAGTGCTTCGAGGATATGGATATGGGATGGGGTACTATGGTTTACGAGACTACCGTTCCTGCCATCGAAGGTACATCAACCCTGACCGGCGAGTTCCACGACTTTGCCCAGGTATATGTGAACGGAAAATATGTAGGCAAGATAGACCGTGTGAAGAATGAAAAATCACTCGAATTGCCAGCCATGCCACAGGGTGCACAGCTCACCATCGTGGTAGAAGGTATGGGAAGAATCAACTTCGGTCGTGCCATCAAAGACTACAAGGGTATCATCGGCAACGTAACCCTCACTACACAGAAAGAGGATTGCGAACTTGCCCTCACCCCTACCCGATGGAACAACAGCAGCATCGCTGATGATTACCAGACAGCTGTGAATGCACTCGCCATGCCAACCAACAAGATGCGTGGTCTCCTGACCAAGGCGGGTTACTATCGCGGCTACTTCAACCTGAAGAAGGTGGGCGACACCTTTATTAATATGGAGGCATTCGGCAAAGGTCAGGTTTATGTCAACGGGCATGCCCTCGGCCGCTTCTGGCAGATTGGTCCTCAGCAGACCCTGTATCTCCCGGGTTGCTGGTTGAAGAAGGGCAAGAACGAGGTGATTGTTCTCGACGTTGTAGGTCCTAAGGGCGAAGCAGGAAAGCCAGGTTCTACCGTGGCTCCTACCGCTTTCTGCCAGGATCATCCAGAGCTAGACAAGCTGAATCTCGAAAAGAGCAACAAGCACAACGAACCAGGTCATCGCATGGATCTCAATTCAGAGACTCCTGTATTGAAGGGCGAGTTCAAGGCTGGCAACGGCTGGCAGACCATCAAGCTCGACAAGCCTGTAACCGGTCGCTACTTCGCCATCCAGGCAGAGAGCAGCCAGAGTGGTGACAGCCAGATTGCCATCGCCGAGGTTTATCTCCAGGACGCACAGGGCAACCGCATCGACCGCAACAACTGGGTGGCTTACTACGCAGACAGCGAGAAGGGTAACTCAACTCTCGACAAGATGTTCGACCTCCAGGAAAGCACCTACTGGCAGACCGAGAAGGGCGCCAACTTCCCATATCTGGGAATCGTGGATATGGGTAAGGAGGTTACCATTTCAGCCTTCGAGTATCTGCCACGTGCCGAGCAGGGGGCACCGGGCAGCATCAAGGGCTTTAAGCTCTACGTTAGAAAATAAAAAGATAGTTCATAGGTTTGGTCAGCCACAGGCTGACTGTGGATAATTATCACATATAGTTTAAAATGTAGTATTTCTATTGGAGAATAGAAAGTTAGTTAGATTGCAAAAAAGAGGTAGATGTGAATCTGCCTCTTTTTTCATATATATTAAAACTCCTTTTTTCGTATATATTAAACTCCTTCTCCCCCACTTTTTGTTTTTTTATACATTGATATGCCATTATGTGAATACTTTTGCGTATCTTTGCAGCAAAATACAAATACATTTTTTATGTTGACAGATATTGAAATAGCTAAATCAGTAAAATTGCGCCCCATCAATGAGGTTGCAGCTGAACTTGGAATCCATGAAGACCAAGTAGAGAACTACGGCCGTTACATCGCTAAGATTACTACGGACAAGATCGACACCAACAAGTTTAAGAACCATCATCTCATCCTCGTCACTGCTATCAGCCCTACCAAGGCAGGCAATGGCAAGACCACCGTATCTGTAGGTCTCGCCCTCGGTATGCAGAAGATTGGCAAGAAAGCTGTCGTTGCCCTGCGTGAACCATCTCTCGGACCTTGCTTCGGCATGAAGGGTGGTGCTGCCGGCGGCGGTTATGCCCAGGTATTGCCTATGGATAAGATCAATCTTCACTTCACTGGCGACTTCCACGCTATCACAGAGGCTAACAACATGATTGCTGCCCTGCTCGATAACTACCGTTTCCAGCACGAAGCTGAAGGCTTCAAGCTCAAGAAGATTCTCTGGCGCCGCGTGATGGATGTGAATGACCGTGGTCTCCGCCGCATCATCACCGGTATCGGTGATAAGAACGGTATCGAGACAGAGGCAGGATTCGATATCACTCCAGCTTCAGAAATCATGGCTATCATGTGTTTTGCAACAAGTGTTGACGACCTCCGCCGTCGCATCGACAATATTCTCCTGGGTATCACTGAGGATGACAAGCCATTCACCGTCAAGGATATGGGTGTAGGTGGCAGTATTGTTGCCCTCCTCCTCGATGCCCTGAAGCCAAACCTGGTTCAGACCACAGAGGGAACTCCTGCTTTCGTTCACTGCGGTCCTTTCGCCAACATCGCTCATGGCTGTAACTCTGTGATGGCTACAGCAGCAGCTCTCGAATATGGCGACTATGCCATCACTGAGGCTGGATTCGGTGCTGATCTCGGCGCAGAGAAGTTCTACAACATCAAGTGCCGCAAGACTGGTTTGCAGCCAGACCTTACTGTTCTCGTCGTTACTCTCCAGGCATTGAAGATGCATGGTGGCGTAGCTCAGGAAGACATCAAGAAGCCAAACGTTGCTGGTATGGAAGCTGGCTATTGGAACCTCGACAAGCATGTGAAGAATCTCCAGAGCTTTGGTCAGACTGTAGTCATCGCCTTCAATAAGTTTGCTACTGATACCGATGAGGAAATCGAGGTATTGCGCAAGCACTGCGAGGAGATGGGCTGCGGATTCGCTGTCAACAGTGCCTTCGCCGAAGGTGGCAAGGGTGCAATGGAGTTGGCAGAGCTCGTTGTGAAGACCATTGATGAGCATCCATCTGCTCCTCTCTACTTCACTTATGATGACGATGAGCCTGTAGAGAAGAAGATCGAGGATGTTGCCTTCAACCTCTATGGTGCCGGCAGCGTAACCTTGAGCGATTCTGCCAAGTCTATGATCGAGGAAATCAAGAAGTTGGGTGCCGAGAAGTTCCCTATCTGTATCGCCAAGACTCAGTATAGCTTCTCTACCGATGCCAAGGCATACGGTCCTACAGAAGGTTTCGAGCTCCACGTTCGCGACATCACCGTGAATATGGGTGCCGAGATGATCGTAGTCATCGCGGGTCCTATCATGCGTATGCCAGGTTTGCCAAAGAGCCCACAGGCTGAGCGCATCGATGTGGTGAATGGTGAGATTACAGGTCTTTCATAAATACGATAAAAGGCTGCTTCCCGCTTCGGGAAGCAGCCTTTTTTAATCTTATCTCATGCTGAATTCACAACCGCAATATAGCTGGTTATAGAATTCATTCTGTTTCAGCAATTCTCCTCGCCGGTTCTGCAAACCGCCCTTTCTCCAGTTCATATCCCACCACTCTACATCCGGGCATCCTTCTACCGCAATATGTCCTGCGGCATCTATCTGCTTGATGTTCTTCCATCTCGATGAAGCCAGCGTGGTGGTAAGCAGATGGAATCCATGTTCCTGGGCATACCTGGCAGCATGGGTCAGACGATATTGGAAACACACCGAACAGCGGCTTCCCCGCTCCGGTTCCTTCTCCAATCCCCTGATGGTAGCCAGCCACTCCTCATGGTCATACTCATCCTCTACATAAGGCACCTGCTGCACCTCCAGGAATCTCATCAGCTCGTGCTTGCGGATATCGAACTCCTGCTGCGGATAGATATTGCTGTTGCTGAAATACACGGTTGGCTTCATGCCATTGCGAAGCATACACTCTACGATAGCCGATGAACAGGGTGCACAACAGGCATGCAGCAACACCGACATTCCTTCAGCCTTGCTTCCATCCGGGAGAGTAAGTTTCACGAATTTATATTGTTCTTCTACGGGAATCTTCATTTTACTTTGAACTTTAAACTTTGAACTTTATGATGAGTATTCTTGGCGAATATCTTGCTTATTTCTTATTATAAAAGTGAGCGGAAAAAGCGGGATTTCGCTTTTTGGGGCAAAAAAAAAAACAAATGGAGTACAGTCTCTCGACACCCCCCATTTGCCCAAATATATGCGAAAACTGATGCAAAGATACGATTAATTTTTGAGTTACCAAATTTTTAAGCGATAATTTTTCATCAAAATGAATAAATATCGATTTTTTAACCAAAACTTAACAGTTTGCATCAGCAAATTAACGTTTTTATTCAATTCTTCGGGAACTGTGAGATGTCTGACTACCAGTCTGTTTTCTAACCCAAATCACGTTTCAGGGTGATGACCGTCATCTCCGGCCAGGCACCCAGTCGGAAAGGGAATGAACCGCCCAATCCGGCAGAAACATAGAGCAGCTGCCTGCCCAGCCAGTATTCTCCACCCCACTCCTTGAAAGCCATGTGGGCAGGAGTGAAGTTACCTATCTTCAACTGTCCGGCATGGGTATGTCCCGCCAGGGTCAGATGAACTCCGGTCTTCTGTACTTCCCTTCTCCAATGGTGCGGATCGTGGGTAAGCACTATCTTGAAAGCATCCTTCGCCACTCCCTTCATCGCCTTCTTCAGGTTACTGCGATTGGTAAACGGAGGCTGTCCGGCATTCTCCACACCGATGATTTCTATCGAAGCCATACCGTGCGATACCGTAAAATGCTCGTTCATCAGCTGATGCCATCCCATCTCATTCTGCAACTGGAAGAGGAGTCGGCGGTTCTTTCTCAAGGCACTCAGACTGTGGTTGGTATTATATTCGCAGTAATCGTGGTTACCCCAAACCGAGAAGATACCATCAGGAGCATGCAGCTTCTTCAGATCTTCCACATAAGGTTCCACCTCATCGGCAGCATTGTTCACCAGGTCGCCGGTAAAGAGCATCATCTCCACCCCCTCGGCATTGGCTCTCTCCACCACCTTTCTCACAAAGTCGGCACCCTTCGGAAAGGTACCGAGATGCAGATCCGTAAAATGCAAAATCTTATAGCCATCGAAGTAGGGAGGCAGGTCGGCAGAAGAATAAGTCACGTATTTCACCTCCAGTCGCTTCCATCCCTCCACGAATCCATAGAGGAACCATCCCATCACCGCCAGGGCAGGCAGAATGGCGAAGAACCAAGGCATGAGGAATTCGAAGAGGATGAATACCACCTTCGGCATCACAGAGAAAAGGATGAGAGAGAAAAGCACTCTCACCGATATGCGATGAAACTTGCCCAACTGCAGTCCCACCTCAGCCAGGATGATGAGCAGAGAGGGAATACACCAGAGGATGGTTAGCGGCAGAGGCCACTCTCCCACTCCGATATGCCACAGCCAGGCATCGGGCACCAGTGTCATAGCTCCGATGCCTACTATATACATAAGTGATCTGAAAAACTTCTTGATAACCTTATTCATCTACCTATTTCTATTAAGCTATTCGCTGCATCCCCAGTCAGGGCGCAACAACTTTCTGCAAAGGTAGTGTAAATTGAAGACACTACAAAATAAATGGGAATCTCAAAATTACATTTAACTTTCTTTTGCCAAATCAGAAGCAAGATTTCGCATCTTCGGGCATTTTATAGACAGAAAGATTTAAAAAGGAAAAGTTATGAGAAAGATCAATTTTAAGAAAATCGGGCTCGCAGTAGCCCTGCTGATGTCAGCATTCACCTTCCAGTCATGTGATACTGATGATGATACCAACTGGGATCAGGTTTTACCTAATGCCCTAGTAACTGTCAAGCAGAATGCAGATGCCTGCTACCTGCAGTTGGATGACAACACCACATTGCTCGCCAAGAACCTCAAGACTCCAGTCTTTGATGGCAAGGAAGTTAGAGCACTCGTCAACTATACAGCTACCGATGAGAAGAGCGACAAGTATTCTCAGGTAGTATATGTCAACTGGATTGACAGCATTCTCACCAAGAAGCCAGCACCTTATCTCTCTACTCCGGCAGAGAACGATGCGAAGTATGGCAATGATGAGGTAGATATCGTTCGCGATTGGGTAACAGTAGCCGAGGATGGTTATCTCACTCTCCGCTTCCGTGCTCTATGGGGCGGTCAGAAGCCACACATCATCAACCTTCTCACCGGTGTAAACCCAGAGAATCCATACGAGGTAGAGCTTCGTCACAATCAGAATGGTGATGCCAAGTACCGTGTAGGCGATGCCCTGGTAGCCTTCAACCTCAACGATGCCCTGCCAGACACCAATGGCAAGACTGTGAAGCTCACCATCCGTTGGAAGTCGAGCAATGGTGACAAGAAGGTAGATTTCAACTACTGTTCGCGCAAGGCAATCACCAATGCCAAGCAGCTGGACGGTTACAGCCAGACAAGCAAGGCTATTAAGTAAAAGACAGATAAAGTAAAACGCCTATCCCCTGATGCTTCTCTTCAGAGAATCCATCAGGGGATTTTTTATGCTATCGAAGCAAAAGCAGAGATGGTACTATTCACGATGCCTTGGATCCGGCTCCGCCACCATTGCCGGTTTTTCTTCCGGCAATTCATACCTCCTGACATGATGATCTTCCAGGAAGATATGGTTCAGCGTAAAGGCAAGCGACTCCAGCGTCTTCTCCCTGACAGCCGGTTTCAGCTCGCATTCCCAGATGACGATGGTATGCCATCCCATTTCTGCCAACCGATGCAGCACCTCATGGTCCCGTTCCCGGTTCCTCCTGATTTTATCCTGCCAGAACTGGGTATTCGATTTCGGCACCACATAATACTTGCATCCTTCATGTCCATGCCAGAAGCATCCATTCACCAGAATGCAGGTACGATACTTTCTGAGCACAATATCCGGTTTTCCCGGCAACCGTGGATGATTAAGCCGATACCTGAATCCCCTAGCCCACAAGAACTTCCTGACAAGAATCTCCGGTTTGGTATCCTTGCCCTTGATTGCCGCCATGTTATGGTGGCGCTGTTCTATGGTCATTTTATCTGGCATGCGCTTTATTTATTAAGACATCTTTTTTCTAATCTAATCCCCCCAATCGATACAAAATTAATCTTTTCTCACGAAAACACAAAAGAAATCCCCCAAAAACTTTCATGAAAGAGAAATATTTCTTAAATATGATTTTGAGCTGGCTATTTGATTAATTAATTAACGTGTCCAATTTTTATTGGACACTAATGATGTTGAATGTTTAATTTTCCCACAGATAACACAGATTATCACAGATTTTCTTTGTGAGAGTTGATGTGTATAAGACCGTAGCTTGCAACGAAGAGAATCCGTGGGATCCATGAGATCCGTGTGGGACTTCTCTTTCGGAATCACAATGCAAAGATACAACATTTCTCATTCCCAACTCACCGATTCTCAATGTTGCTCCACGATACTCATCGATTATCACTGATAAATATCAGGGTTCTCCCAAATGGAAGAAAATATAGGATACTTGCAGGGGATTGAACGAACACGAATCTCTCGAATCTCACGAATCTTTTGAGACTTGCGATTTTTTCGTTCTCAAGCCCCTTATTCGTGTAATTCGTGCAATTCGTGTTCAAAAAAACCGATAAGAATTCGTGTCAAGAGAAATATCTATTAGGGTTATGCTCCATAAGTATGATACTTAGCCATCGTAACCATGATACTTAGCTATCGTAACTATCTTGTTTACGCCAGACTTACCCTACCCACCCCTAGAAGGGTAGGTCGGGGGCGGTATTCTGCTGGGGCTTGCTGTTGTTTGCAACGCTCTCCAAATAAGAGTGAGGGTGAACACTTGGCAATGAAGTCGGTGAAGGGTGAACCCCGATGCCAACCTTTAGCGTTAATAATGTGTTAAATATAGCCCCTAACCCATTATAATATAGACTCTTATATTTCTAGCATGCGCTGTATATACAAAGTTCTTTTTACTAGGGTTCACCCCCGAAGCCGAAAAGGTGAATACTTTGGGCAAGTGTTCACCCCGCTGTTCACCATTTAGTAACTTAAGATTGCAAGTACTATCTTTATATTCTTTAAGCAGCTTGATAATGGGGCAGAAGCTCCTAGCCCAGAGTAACACCCTGGGTATAAGAGCAATCAGTCTTGCGATCTGTAGGGGCAAAAGCTTTCAAATCACCAAAATTCAGGTACAATACTTCCAGACATCTTTTTTTTAATCTAATCACTCCATTCGATACAAAATTAATCTTTTCTCACAAAAACACAAAAGAAAAAGCTTAAAAACTTGCATAAAAGAGAAATATTGCTTATTTTTGCAAGCGTATTAAAATTATAATCAGATGGGAACATATAAGTATCAAGCAGAAATAGACGCATTGATACAACAAGGACTAAAGATGCCCGAAGTTGTATGGGACTTATCCAAAACATTTAAACTAGAGGAGGGAAAATTATGAAAACAATAAAAGGTATTTGCATCAAGAAGCGCAACTTCGACAAATTCAAGAAGGTGGCCGATCTTATATATTTCGATGGACCATTGTTGTCACACTACGTAACCAACAAAGGTGACAATTATCTCTTCTATTGGATAGACCAAGATGATACAAACAATCGCTGGATGTTCATCAGAACCGATTACGATAATATACAAAAGTACACGAATAAAAAGCAAACATTGCGTAACGTATTAAGTTCGCCATTAGACGACATTGTATATACTGTTGACATAGATGAAGAAGGCAATCATCACAATTTCCAGGCCCACTCCATAGAAGATCTTCCTGAAGATTATCTTCCAGCCGAGGATTCTTATTATGAATTTGAGCCAGAAGACGTGAACAAGGAGAACTTATCCATAGCAGAAATGAGCGGTAAGAAACTCGACTGGTTCCGCAAGGTTTGTGCTGCAGTACTTTAGATTTCTTATTTTTGCATTATCTTTGTAGGATTAAGAGGAAAGGACGAAAAATGAAACAAGAAAACAACAGAATACAATTACCCCTAGAAGAAATCAAGCTCGCCTTCGCAGCGTCATGCGTTGAGGGAGCCGCAAGAAAGCTCGGGGTGCCATATATTGAAATATACGAAAGAATGAGAAAGGTTGATTTAATCAACAAATTCATTCTGCCCCACTACGATACGCTCCACACCGAAAGTCGAGAGTATCTTATAGAAGATGTCATTGAGTGTCTAACTAATTGGGAGAAGAAAGACAGATGAAAATAACAGTTTATCATGGAGCTACAGAAATTATAGAAGCTCCACTTAATCATGTTGGAAGACCAAGGTTAGACTTTGGTCAAGGCTTCTACGTAACCGATTTAAAGGATCAGGCAATCAAATGGGCTAAAACCATAGCCGAAAAAAGAGCAGCACAACCCCTACTCAATTTCTACACTCTGGATAGGGATGCTATTCTCGCAGAAGCTCGCTGCAAGATATTTACCGCATACGATAAAGACTGGCTAGACTTCATTGTGGGCAACAGACGGGGCGAAAACCCTGCCAGATATTACGATTATGTAGAAGGAGGTATCGCTAACGACCGAGTAATCGATACCGTAAACCTATACATGACAGGCTTTTACGATGCAGAATCAGCCCTACAGCAGTTAATATTTCATAAGCCGAACAATCAGATTTGCCTGCTCAATCAAAATCTCATCAATAAATACTTAGTATATAATGGAACAGAAAAAATATAAACAGATCAATACCAAGACACCAGAGATTCAAGAAATGATTCTCAGCTATCAGATAGGTGGCGTAGCATACGAGTTATCACAGCGCCTGGAAATTTCTCCAGCTCTGGCTCTTGATCTTTTCTATCGCAGCAAGACCTGTGCCCAACTCCACGATAAGCGCACCGGCCTGTATCTCATGAGCAATGGCTACATCGCCGATGATTTCATTTACGAGAAGCAGAGAGGGTACTAAGCCGCATTTAAATATTTTAGAATCCTAGCCCCCACACGCCCTGAAAGGGCAAAAGCACCTAGCCCAGGGTAACACCCTGGGTATAAGAGCAATCAGCCTTGCGCCCTGTAAAGGCAAAAGCATTCAAAAACAAGAAAACTAAAATGAAGACAAGAGAAGAATACATAGCCCTCATTACTTCTCATGCCGAAGAGCTAAAAAAGAACTTTGGCATTAAATCATTACGCCTTTTCGGTTCTGTGTCTAGAAACGAACAGAAAGAAGGTAGTGACGTTGATATATGCGTAGATATGGAACCGAAAATGTTCCTTGTAGTAAGACTGAAACCTTTTCTAGAAAACCTGCTGGAATGTTCTGTTGACATTGTAAGATTGCACAAACATATCAATCCATTCCTCCTTAAAGAAATAGAACATGACGGAATATACATCATCAAATAGAATTATTGGAACCTTAATACAAATTAAGGAAGCCATTAAACAATACCATGGCAAGATGTTATTGGCATTCGCAACCATATAGCACATGGCTATTTTGATATTGATGGAGACATCGTGTTCGACGTCATCAAGAATAATCTCGATGACTTACTAGCAGCTATAAATTATTTTATATCAAAATTCTAAAGTCTGTATAGTAACCTCCCTACCCCCACACGCCCTGAGGAACAGAAGCCTCTAGCGCCATAAGAAACCCACAATCAGCACGCCCTGAAAGGGCAGAAGCACCTAGCCCAGGGTAACACCCTGGGTATAAGAGCAATCAGCCTTGCGCCCTGTAAGGGCAAAAGCTTTCATTCCCCAAAATACAGATACGATACTTCCTCTGCACAACATCCGTTTTTCCTGCAACTACCTTGCCAACTTATCCCTTTGAAATATTTTGCTTATCATATCAAACACATCGAAAATGCTTTCAGAACTTTTCTTTTCAGAATCGCTCATTTCCTGCAATTTATTAATATTTACAACATCAGTAATCTTTATATTAGCAAGCATCGCTGCAAAAGTAATGATTGACTGAAGTTTTATATTACCTTCTAACTCTTGCAGATTTTGTTTAGCATCTTCTGTAAACTCGACTTTTTTTATAGCTTCATCATACTCAAAAACGCAGTTTCCTACACTATCAGTAACCTTTCCTCTTTTTTTTATAAACGGATATATTTTAAATCGTTTGCGATGACCTATAATAAGGTAATAATCGCATAACGATACATCTTGTATGATAGGCATTTTCTTTTGTTCTTGGCACTCTTGCTTACTATTTGACATTGACGTTGTGGCTCCTCTAACCACAACCATCTGCTCATCATCTTCACTAAACTTACTTTCAGCAAATTCAAACTCAGCCATTCCTAACGAATCTCTATCTTGTGAACTACGACAGATATGTTCAACATCCTCATGACCTTCAAAATGATACTGCCATTTTCTATTTGCATCAGGAAGTCCAAAATAATTATACAGTCCAACATTATCCAATATTATCGTTTTCTCCTTTCCTTCTACTATACGCAATCCTCTTCCTACTTGTTGCAAATATAGAGACAGCGATTTAGTGGGTCTTGCCAACTGAATAAAATTCACATCAGGACAATCAAATCCTTCCGTAAATATATCAACATTCACTAATACAGATATTTCTCCATTTTTAAATGCAGTTATCATTTCCTGACGCACATCCCTAGGAGTATCGCAGTCAATAGCCATAGCTTTAACGCCATGACTACTATATAATTCTGCAATCATAGCTGCATGACATTTATTGATAGCATAGATAATCCCCTTTCGCCCATTAGCAAACTGTAGATAAGACTCATATAGTTTCGACCTAATACGCTGGTTATTAAACGTATTATCAAGATCGGCATTAGAAAAATCACCAGTACTAACCACCTCTGATCTATCAACAAGTCTCTGAACCTCAGAATCTTGCTTGATGGAAACATAATCAAAATCAGACAAGAGGTTATTGTTTATAAACCATGAAATCTGAGGCGAAACAATCAGATATTGATATAACGAAAGAAACGATTCGTGATTCAATCGCCAAGGCGTTGCTGTCACTCCTAATTTCTTCGCATTTGGGAACAATCCAAATAGTCTGATATAGGTATCAGCAAGAGAATGATGAGCCTCATCTACGATAATATAGTCAAACTTCTGCCTGCAAACATTATAATAATTCTTATCTGTCAGTAATGACATAATACTCCCTACCTGAACTCGTTTCCAAAGATACTGCTCTCTTGCTCCTTGTATAAAACCGTGAGCTATCCCAAACTTATTCAATGTGGCAGATATTTGATCTAACAGTTCTGTTCTATGGACAACTATCAAGATTTTTACATCCTTATGAGCAAGTTTATAAGTATTGATAATATCATTAATAAGCGATGTAAACAGATATGTTTTACCTGTTCCCGTCGGCATCTGAAGCATGACAGAATCATACTTACTCCACGCATCAAATATCTTAGCTTTAGCTTCTATTTGATGCGGACGGAGTACCGTATTATCTTGAACAAATGAGGCAAAATCCATTATATAATATTTATATCCATCTTAATATGAAGCATAGCTCCAATGACGCGTAACAACTTAACTTTTTCTTTTGTAGAATTTGGCACAATGATCCATCTATCCCTATCTATTTGAATCTGATTATAGACCATTTTCTTACTCGTTATAAGGGGATTACCACACCAAGACAATTCTTTTTTTCTAATGTCCTCAATGCCTAATTTCCATACAACTTCAAGAAATGTTTCCAAAGCACTATTGTTGGCAATATACTCTCCATCTGGCATTTTAACCAACAATTTATCTCTACTCCTGGTTCTCTTTTCCTTTCCAGGATCCTCCACTGTATCAAAGCCTGCCCCCAATTCTATTTTTAAGCCTAAATGAAGTTGATCATTGATAGACATTAACTGAAGAAACTTTGTATCAGAATTAGATTGTGCATTCAGATACCATCCCTCACAAATAGGCTTCATATCCTTTTGATACTTCGGATAAATTTCCTTTGAAAGAAGAGGCAAATGGCACATTTCCAACTTGATTGAAGAAAATAAGTCTTCTCCAATCTCATTCAACACAGCAATCATTGTTGACGTTGCATTGTTATAACATATCACTTTCCCATTAGGGAATGTTACTCTCAAGAGTTTCTTCTTGGCTCTTGATCGTTTGACTTCTTCATCCATATTATATACAGTTTAGTTCGTGTACATCTTAATTGTATAGTTCAAAGAGATTAACTCTCCTGGCTGCATCCTAATACCATATATCTGTACCCATTTATCTCCCAAACTATGATATTCTCCCAGTCTTAAACGTAAGGCTGGCTTATCATCTTTTTCTGTAAAGCCAATTCTTACAACATCGTAATAGCCATCAATTTTGCCGCCAACCATTGGTAAAAGGTATTTAATACTCATCAAGTTGAATGATGGTATTTTTTCTACGATGAACACCTTACCCTTATGCTGGGCAAAAGCTATGAAGTCGTGATCTGTCTTACGAACTACGCAAGTAAAGATATCCTTCTCATCACTGACAGTTGTAACAACAGGAGCATAACTTTCTTCTGGCAAGACATCATGTGGATCGGTACCAAGACTACACTCCTTCACGATAAAACTTTTCCTCAGTTCAGCAAGCAGCGCTTCGTTGTCTTTTTCGTAATTTTTATCTAGAGCAAGTGAGAAGATATTTTCTTCTTCGAATGGTGTATATACCTTACCTAGCACTTGTCTGAAATGAGTTTCAACATATTCTTTCACATTTACAGATGGAAGCGGACGCATTGCATAGAAATTAAAGTCCTGCTGAAGCCAGTTTCGTATCTCTGTACAGAATTTGGCTCTGATATTCTCCTTCCATAAATCCTGCTCTCCCTTGTTGTTTCTTGCATAAAGCGAAAGTACGAACAAAAAGTTAACGTCATAATGGAACAGAAGCAGAGTATCACGATCAAACAACCTATTTTGAAAATGCTTCGACATATATCGATTGTTCTTTCTGTCGGTTTCCTTGATACCGTCTATGGCATAGCGATACTTTTCATCCATTGTAGCCGAGATGAAGAAGTTAGGAATAATGTTATAACCTTCTGTTTCATCATCACGAAGCTTAATGCCGGATGCAGGCTTTTTGCCGCTGTTGAAGATATCCAGATTCCACTGTATCACATTTCTTGCATAAGTATATTGCTTATAAACCGACTCTTTACTGAGTTCATTACCCATCTTATAATATTTGCTGTCACCAATATAATAAGTATTACTTGATTGGTCATTAATCAAGCTCTTCGCCGTAAAGAGATGGTCCACAATCTTACCATCCTCCTGTTTCTTTTCCATGCCGTCTGGAAGTGGATTATCCCCCACTAAGGCATCAATAATCGCTTCAAACACGATATGGAAACTCTTGACAAGCAGGTACTCTTTCTGACTAGTACTTACGAATATCTGATGTGACTTATCAAAAAATGCATAACAGAGCTTCCAAAGCTGCAACGCTTTGTCTGAGAAATACTTATACTTAATTTGATTCAAGCGTACTTTGCCATATCCGTTTCTGTATTTCTCAAACTGCTTGCCCTTTATCAAGTCGAAATTGCAGTTTATGTCTTTAGGAAATCCGTATGTATCACCTATATAATTGAGAATCGAGAAGAAGATAACAAGCAGTTCTTCATCAAAGTTAATCTTACGTTTCTTGTTAACTGGATTTAAATAGATAGCATTCCCATCTTGTATAATAGCAGAAGTAGTGCTGATGGTACGGGTCCAGTTAATCTTATTCAAGCCTGAATGGAGATTCTTTAACACAAAGAAAAAGAAACTCTTATTATCCTTATTGAACTGGATCAGCGACAAAAGAATATCAAGAAACGTGTTACTCTTTCTCTTGCTACTACCACCCACCTGATTAATCATCTTCTGATATACGATAGTCGTGTCATTACTCTTGTCGTTTTTATATACAACAATAGCTCTATATATCCATACAGCAAAGCCATATAGAAAATCCCGCTCTTCTTTCGTCAGTTTTTCCTGACCTTCAGGACTGATAATCTCGTATGGCAGGTACTTGCCAAAAGCAAGTTCCTTGCCATCAACATCACGCAACAACACTTTAGGAAGAATAAATACACAGTCACCTAATAGGGCATTATAATAATACCCTACATAATGAATGGACACTTTGCCCTCTATGTTCTCCATTGCATCAATGCCGTATAAAACATCGTGCACGTCAGATACATTGTATTGATATTCTTCTATCAGGATTCTCATTTTTCTACTTTTTAAAAGATTATTTGTAGATAAGAGTTTTATTCATATTGCACTTTCAGTTGCAAGTCTAAGCGGCTATTTAACAACATCACCATTCTATACATAGTAATGACGTTAATTCCTTTAACTATAAAGCAATCGCCTTCTTGAATATAACTGAAAGTTGGGTCATTCAATATCTCCTCATATTTACTCTTTGTTACCAAAGGCGTATGACGACGATGATAATCCATTTCAGCCGCAATTTTCTCAACCTGTTCAATTCCGATTTTAGAAAGTACCTTACGATAGGTTTCAAACTTATTATCCTCGTTTATCTCGGTTCCGTCAGGGAATGTAACAACAAACACCTTAGGTGTTCTAGGGAGTTTTTTATCACCCTCCGTTTCAAATCCCTCTTCGCTGTTGTCTTCATCAGCTTCAGAATCAGGATCTAATTTTAAGTTACTCAAGAATTTTACGATTTTCTTCTCATTCACTTTGACCTGATTGTTTTCTACAGAGTAGAACTTGTCAAATGAGAGTTTTTCTCCATCCTCATCTTTAAAGGTATCTCCTTCAAATTCCGTATCTTTAAACACATCATTCCAAAGATAGAAGATAACCTTACTGACAAATTTTTCGGAACTTATCACACCATTATTAGCCTTACAGAAGAAATAGCCGAGCTTCTTGTCTTCTGAATAAGTCGCATGGTAAACTTTGTCATTAATAGCCTCAAGGAATTTCCACCAATCATACTTGGATCCATTCACTTCTATCACCCAGTTCTTTCCGGCATTGCTAATTGGCACATAATGCCAATCCCAGCGACGCTTGAAAGCAGAATCTATAGGGAAGAGAGACTGGTCACTAGTATTCATGGTTGCCCAGATATAAAAGTTACTAGGAAGTAAAAGATCTTCACCTGCCAATACTTGTGCCACAATATCCTTACCTCCTTTAAACAGAGCATTAATCTTCTCCTTATTCTTGATTTCTAATCCTGAAAACTCTTTTTCAAGCAGTTTTTTTAAGTCGGAATCTGCCTTGATAGGATATTCAGAGAATCCTTCATCTCCACGGTCAAGCAGCTGGAAAAGATCTCCAAATATCTGGGCGCAATTACCTCTGTTAATCTCTTCAATAACCAAATATTCTTCCTGCGGCTCTTCGTTCTCTTGCGCAGCACTATATTTTTTCCACGCCTTAATGTATGCCTGCAAGAAGGCCTGGCTCACAAACTCATAGACGATTTTGTCTTCCTTCATTTCCTTGCCATCCTTGCCTTTTACAGGAACAGCTTCTGTACCGATAACTGTCATAACCGGTACAGACTTAGTGGTAGGCTTGTATGCGCCTACAAAAGTAGAATAATCAGTATCTGGATGGAACGTTGTTCGGATAACCTCCTTATCTGCTGTAAGTTCATTTATTGCATGACTCTTACCTGTACCAGGAGCACCGTAGAAGATCTGCTGGAGAGTACTATCTTTGCTTTTTAAATCTTTAGACGGCGTAACTCCATCAAGAAGCGAATATATCGCCTCTATATCTCTTTTTATATCATTATCATAAATTCCCATATCACACAGTTATTATAGTAAAAATTTTATCTGAAGGATTTAATAATTCAGATTCTTTAGAACTTACTTTTTTTATAATACCAGCCTCCTCTAAGAAACTTCTAATATAAGAGTAACAGGTATTTGGAAGCTTTCCACCTTCTTCATTTACAAAATTCATTGAATCTATCTTTTCCCTTTCTTTTTTAATATTCTCGATTGCTTCATCAAGAGATAATCCATTTTCAAGGCAATGCAAAGCATACAGAAAGATATTCCAGCTCATTACAGGAAATACTTTCAAAAGCTTCAATGCAACCCACATATTATGATTTGCATATTCCTTATTTAAATACATCGTTACAAGTCCTTGTTTCTGTGCACATTGTTTGATGTTTTCAAGCCTCTTAATAATATCTTGCTTATGTGGAGTACTATCAGATACATTATTCAGTGCTCTACAAGCCAATACGAATTGGGTACCCACTTCCGTAAAGCAACAATTCGCTTTAAATGTATCATCATAAATGACAAAACCCAATTTCTTCAAAAGTGGGAAAAAAGTTCTTATTGCACTTTTTGCATTAGTTTCTCCAAATAATTTACACTTTTCCGCCTCTTCCTGTAACTCTTGATAGGTCAGGATTCTGTCACCAAATAGTTCAAGCATTTCATATACTTGAACTATCTGATTACAACGAATAGGCGACAAACTACTGCCATCTACTCCCTTATAGATATCTACTGACAATGTTATATTCATAATAATTCCAATTTAATTCTTTCTGCTATTATTTTTGACAACATCGGAGGAACAGCATTACCAACTTGTTTGTATTGACTTCCACGTGTTCCGAGTATTTCGAACGAATCTGGAAATGATTGTATCCTTGCAGATTCTCTTACTGTTGGTATTCTCGGCTCTGAATAGTGAAAATAATTTCTATGACCAGTATCTATTGTGTTTGAAGGTTTGAAAGTTCCCATTCTCTCAAAAGCTTTATTGTACTTGCGCACATGCCAGACTTCTTCTGGTAAATCTCTTATATTGCCACCATCAGGAACTTGGTTTATAATTGAAATTGTTTTCTCTGTATGAGTCGTATAATCCTGGTTTAGGGGTTTTGTGGCGTTACCACGCATAGCTTTTTGATATTCATTTTGTGGTTCACTGCCATATTTTTCTTGTGTAGCCCCTTCCAAATCACTGATTCCATCTTTTGCCGTCAATTTATAATCAAACGGCTCTGGGAAAATAAATTTTTTATTCTTTATGCCTACATAGAATACTCTATATCTATTCTGAGGAATACCATAATCCGCAGCATTTAATAACTGATAACTTATAGTATAGCCCAATCCATCCTCTCCAAATCTCTTCAAAAGGTCTTTTACAAAAGCACCTTTATTCAATGTGAGCATTCCTTTAACATTTTCCATAACAAAAAAATCTGGATTAACTAATTTAACAGCCTTATAAAACTCCAAATACATTTTGTTGCGAGGATCATCGACTTCTCTCTTTCCTACTGTACTAAAACCTTGACATGGTGGTCCACCAATAATACCGGTTATCTTTTCGGTTGCTATTATTGTAGAGAGTTCTTTATCATTAAAATCCTCTACAGAAATAACTTTTGCAACTTTATCTTTTCTATTATGATTGTATGTTTTGACGGCATCAGCCCACATATCCACAGCAGCACAGACTTCAAAGCCTGCCTGTTCAAAGCCTAAGCTAAGTCCACCAATTCCACAAAATAAATCAATTATCTTCATTGTCTAATATTTTAATTATTGCATCTGCAACCGCTTTTGCGAGCAATGGCGGTACTGCATTACCTACTTGCCTGTATTTACTACCACGAGGTCCTTGAAACTCAAAGCTATCAGGAAAAGACTGCAACCTAGCAGATTCCCTAATAGTAGGAATTCTATTGTACAACGGATGGAAATAATTGCTATGAGCATTACCTGTATCAATTGTGCATGATTGAGTTGATGGATCAAGCCTCTTATATGCTGAAGAATGTCTATTCTGTCTGTTATTTGGCCATAACTCAGTAGGCACATCTCTCCAGTTCCCTCCTTGAGGTACAAAACTAATCCTCTTTTGTACTTTTTCAGCAGGATATACTATATCTTGATCCAAGACTATATTATCCTTATTTCTAAAGTATTTACGCAACTTAGAATCAGCAGGTTCTTTCAATTCTTTAGCTCCTGCAGGGAACTTTTCAAATTGATACAACTCACCAATAGCATCCTCTACGGTTGTTCTTTCTTGCTTTACTAATGTATTAAAATCAAAAGTAATATCTTTGAAATCTTTTCGGACTCCAACTATTATTGCACGTTTTCTGTTTTGAGGAACACCGTAATCAGAAGCATCAAGTATTTGAAAACTGATATTATATTCTGCAGCCCCAAGAATCTCCTGAATTCTTTTTATAGCATAACCATTATCACGAGAAAGCAAACCACGCACATTTTCAATCATAATAATTTTAGGATGTATCCGTTGTACAAACCGGATATACTCAAAGAATAATTTATTCCTCGGGTCTTCCATTTCTTTCTGCCAACGATTAGCAGAAGAGAAACCTTGACAAGGAGGTCCACCCACTATCACATCAACATCACCATACTCTTCATCAATTTGATTGTCAGGGAATGCTATTATATCTATGTTATGAACCGTAGCTTTGGCGAAATTGTGTTTAAATGTAATTGTAGCATATTCATTAAAATCAATACCACCCACAATTTCAAAACCAGCGAGACTAAATCCCTCACTGATTCCACCACATCCACAAAACAAGTCTAATACTTTATATTTTTTTCTATTCATATCAAACTACTTTATCCTTGGTAACCAAGTTCTTCTGCCTTTTCTACTATCTTTAATGCAAATTGAGCCTGTTTCAATGACTTGAAAGCGCGATTACGCGATCGCATTGTACCAAAATTGAAAGCAGCCTTACGTTCCAATGGACTAAGCAAATCTCTAGACTTTGCCCAATTAGCCAATCCAAACCAATAATTTGCATCTATTGCTTGAGCCTCTTTTATGCGATTTTGTTGCGCTTCATTAAGATAGCTTCCATCGTCATTAGTTTCAGCCTGCATTAGTTCATCGTTAAATTTATCATATTCCCCTAATTTTAACTTCAATCTATTCCAACACTCTGGCTTCTTACTCCATTCTCCAACATTAGAAGATTGACTTGATGCACTATTCGCTCCTGTCAGATGATTCCAGACCATAGGAAGAAGTTCTTCTATTTTATCTATGACTCCTTGCTGAACCATTTGATTCTCCCAAATATAAGTCAAGTCAAGACTCTTATCAGATAAAAATGACAAACAAGCCATCAAATACGTATTCATATTGGCTTTGTAACCTCCCAATTTCTTAGACTTTACTATAGAGTCAATTGTATCAAACAGAATACCCTTAGCTATAATATGCTTATAATAATTAGCAGTTACAATAGGACGCTCTCGTTTGATATCTGCAACGAATTGAGAATAATTCTGTTCTGCTCCACGGCAAACATAATATGGTTGCATGTTCCAGGATGCTTCATACTTAGCAATGTCTGTCTTAGTGATTTTTTGATTCTTTGGATACTCTATCTTAAAGGACTTCTCGTTATATCCACTTAACTGTGCCAACTGGTCGAGATACTGTCCACGAGTACGCTCAAAATACCATTTACAGATAGGCTTATTATTACCATTTGGAACCCATTCCGAGCGACTGAATTTCTCCAAATCCACCAGATAAGGCTCATTGGCAGAGAAATCAGAATTCTTAATTGCAGTCTGACTATTGGCAGACGTTGAAATCGCCTTAACTATTTCATCACAATTTTCAACATCACGAATGACACTGATTTTCATCGGAACATACACCTTCTGCATCTCCACTTCTCTATCAGACAAACTGGCTGCTATAGAAGCCGTAGTCTGACCTCCATTCACTATTTGCCAATCATATAAGCGAGTGATATAAAGACCACCATCTTCTTCCTTTATTTCTATATCTTTTGCCGTAGTAGAAATACCATTATTGTAAGAGAAGAACATATCAGGTTCTTCACGCAAAGTCTTACGGATACCTTTATTCACCTTACCCTTGAACTGAAGGAAAGTACGAACATTCTTCTCCAACAGAATCTGCTGGTATTTTCTATAAATCTTTGCCAAAGTAGTACCTGGAATAATTGCCATATACGCATCTACGTATGGATTTTCCTCACTCATCTTTAGGCATTGAAGTTCGGTATTATACTCTGTTGGGAAATCAATCTCTACCTTTTCTTTACCTGCACGGATATTATGCTGCTGGAATACTCGTTGCATATCCCAGACATTGTATTCAATGATAAAATCGTCTTCACTAGACTCTACAGAATCCGGCACACAAGATGGATCAGTCAATCCATCAGTGATAACATAAATGCGAAGCTGATTAATGGCACCTTTAGTACTTTGTACCAGCTTGGCTACTTCTACTATTTCATCATTCTTCTCGATATTAGCAGACTTAAAGAGCGTACCATTCATTGCCTCACGATAGAACGACATAAGATAACTAAAACCTTGCTGGATCTTGCTATTATTTACCTTACCCAACAAAGAATCAGCTTTTACCAAATAAAAGAGATCCAAAGATTCTGCCTCATCATTATAATCATAAGCAGTAATCCTTGCTCTAGTTTTTTGGAAAGAACATATCTCAGGATTGTTAACTTCACCATTATCTTCCAAATACTCCAAGATAGCATTAGCCAATTCCTGGTCATAATCAGTGTTACCCATTTCTACAGCAACATTGATATTATCTAAAAACTCTTGTGCAAACTCTTTAATGTCCATAGCTCCGTTATTTTAGGTTATTTTAATCATTCACCTTCACTTTTACGCAGAATATCCTTATCGACTTCCTGAATAAAGTCGACAAACGAAATACCTAACACCTGGCAAATATGATGAAGTTCTATAATATCAAGACGACGATCACAAGTCTCAATTCTGCTAACGAAAGTTTGATTAACTTTAAGTAATTCAGCTAGTTGAACTTGTGTAATCCCCATTTTTCACGCTTACCTCGTAAGCGCCCTATAACTTGATGATATAAATGTGAATGAATGCTCTTGTCCATATTCTCTTTAATTTTAGGCACAAATATATATTCTTTTTTCGAATATACAAAAAGTGAATATTTCGGTTTACGTGGCAGAATCCCATAGCCAGTTCGAGGATGGATTGAAGAGCAAAGCCTGAGATTCGGGCGCCATACAAAGCTTTTGCCCCTACAGGGCGACAGGCGTGCGGACATGAATACCCAGGGCGAATGCCCTGGGCTAGGAGCTTCTGCCCCTTCAGGGCGTGAGGGGAATTGCTGCCTATGGTTGGCACAATCTTTGTATCAACGAATATATCGCAAAATGAAGAAGGAACAGGAACATATATTGGCAGCTATACGCAAATGCCTAGCGAAAAACTTGCCTGCTAGCGGAAAGGCGATACTTTTCGGCTCACAAGCCAGAAGTACCGCAAAGGATGATAGCGACTGGGATATTCTTATCATCCTGGACAAGGAGGAATTGCTTCCTTCTGATTACGACAACGTAACCTATCCTCTCACTGAACTTGGGTGGGAACTAGGGAGGTGGCAATAAGGCTGATTTCTATTGTCACCTAATGCCACGTGTGCGGCCACATATTCATTACTTCTATGCTAGATAAGTTGTTTTATCGAATATTGCAAGTTTTGCGGAGATTATTTGGCTTATTCTCCGCAAATTTGCGGAGAATAGCAACGGAAAGAATGGGAAAAGTCATGTATAGTCGTACAATCAAAAGGGGTATAGTCGTACAACTAAAAGGGGTATAGTCGTACAACTAAAAGGGGTATAGTTGTACGTTTAAAAGGTGATGTCACTAGGCTCAGCAGACGTGCAGAGCCTAGTGGCAACAGTCAAGAAGATACTTCCTTGAACCCAGAAAGATATATGCATGTACCCCAAACGATACTTACTTGAACCCCAAAAGATATGTTCTTTAACTCCAAAAGATATATTCTTGAACCCAGAAAAAAACATCCTTGCAATCAAGAAGATACATTCTTATAATTAATATCCATAATCGTGGAATAAATACCACACAATTTTACATGTCCTCCATCGACAACCCCTGGTATCCGATATTGAAATTCTTGAATTTTCCTGTTGCCTGAAAGAAATGCTCGGCTTTATCTTTTAAAATACCGAGATTTATATCCTTAGCTTGGCGTTTCACCTCATAGAAAATGACTTTTTGCTCCAGTTCATCGGCAGCGATAATATCGATTTCATTCTCTCCCTTTCTGTCCCACCAGGAAGCAATCTGGGTATATTCTTCACTTTCTATCATCTTTGCTATGAAATATCTTTCCAGAACCTTGCCGGTGTATGTGGTGTAGCTCTTGTCCATGACCATCTTTAGTTTTTTATTGGCGCCAACCTCTATCATGTATCCATATTTGTAGATGTAGCGAAACCAGACGCGAAGGAAGTTGTCTTCTATCTGATAGCGAATGTTGCGATTGGTCTTTTGAAACATCGGTGTATAACGGGCAATCAAGCAATAGTCGTTCTCCAGTTTAGTGAGATAGCCTGAGAGTTCTATTTTCATAATACTTTCTATTTCACCACGGGTTGTGTAGCCTGATGCGATAAGTTGCAATATTTCGAAATAACGGGCATAGTCTTTGCCAAATTCTTCTATCAGCATATTTTTTCCTTCGTATATGAAATAAGAGTTTTTTGCAACAAACTTCTCTGTCATCTGTTCCTTGGTTGTGGCTCCTGCATCCATCATCATTTCCACATATTCTGCTACTCCGCCTGTATAACTGTAGAGAGCCAGTAGATCTTCGTTGGTATAGGCCAAATTATATGTAGAGAGAATTTCCTTGACAACAGAAGGAGGAAATGGAGTGACTTTTATTTCTCCAGTCTGCCTACCATAAAGTGGTTGCTTGTTGTTTTTAAAGATGATGTTCATAAGTGAATAAACAGAACCGCAAACCACGAGATTAATATGAGCTTCCTGTTTGTTTAGATCCCATATCTTTTGCATATCTGAAAAGATAGATGGATTAACCCGCTTGAAATCTTGAAATTCGTCAATGACGAGAGTGATTGGACGAATCTTAGATAGTTGAAGCAGATATTTAAAGATATCTGCAAAGCGTGTTACTTCGCCGAGGATAGGAAGCTGAAGTTTGTTCGTCATCTCTTCGATAAAATCTTTGCAGAGTTCTGCTTCTGATTTTCTTGCAACAAAGAAGTATAGCATATCCTGAACATCCTCGTATGCTTTTATCAATAAGGATGTCTTTCCGCTACGTCGGCGTCCTGTTACGATTGTAAAACGAGCCGTTTGCAAAGATAGATTTCTTATCTCTTGCAATTCTTTTATTTCGTTTTGTCTTCCGAAGAACTTCATTTTTTATAGTTTCTTTTTTTATGTTATTTTCGAAACCGCCGTTTCCGAAACAGCGGTTTCGAATGCAAAGTTAATAAAAAAAAACTGAATATCAGCATATTTGCTTATCAATTTAAGCTTTTTTATTTGTTTGAACATTATTGATGTTTCCGAAATAGAGGTTTCGAATGCAAATATTTCGTCAAGGACAAACCAACTCATAATTGGTACTTCAAGGGAAAAAATAATTTTCTGAATGAAAAATTTGGTAGTTACTGAATAAAGCAGTAACTTTGCACATCCAAACGGAAGTTCAGAACATCAAGAAAAAGATTAGTAATTAAAAAGCAATACAAACAACCATAGTAAAGCAATGACAATGCACAAGAAACATCATTACCGCGAACTGCTCTCGATAGGATTTCCTATCATCATCGGACAACTGGGAACCATCATCCTGGGATTCGCCGACACGCTGATGATCGGTCATCACAGTACTCCCGAACTGGCGGCAGCAGGACTGGTAAACAATATCTTCGGTCTCGTTTTTGTATCCTATATGGGATTCACCTACGGCCTCACTCCTATCATCGGCAGACTCTACGGAGAGGAACGCACCGACGTCATCGGTCAGAAGGTGCGCAACTCCTTCCTTGCCAACATGCTGACGGGAGGCATCTTCACCCTTGCCCTCATCCTGCTCTATCTCAACCTGGCACATATCGGACAGCCGGAGGAACTGCTGGAGCTTATCCGACCTTACTTTCTGGTGAATCTGGCATCGGTGCTCTTCATGGGTATCTTCTATACCATGAAGCAATTCCTCGACGGAATCGGACAGACCAAGGTGGCGATGTGGGCGATGATAGGCGGTAACATCGTGAACATCCTGGGCAACTGGGTGCTCATCTACGGTGTGGCTGGCTTCCCGGAACTGGGACTGCTCGGAGCCGGAATCTCTACCCTGGCAAGTAGAATCCTGATGGCACTGGCGATGGTAGGAATGGTAGTGACCTGCAGGAAATTCAGAACCTACAGTTATGACATTGTACACAGTTGCGTAAACAGGAAGGATTTCAAGGAGATGAACCGACTGGGCTGGCCGGTGGCTCTCCAGCTAGGTATGGAATCGGCTGCCTTTACGCTGAGTTGCGTGATGGTGGGCTGGCTCGGCACCATTCCATTGGCAGCTCACCAGGTAATGATTACCATTTCCCAGCTCTTCTACCTCGTACTTTCGGGTATGGCAGCAGCCATGGCCATCCGTGTGAGCCACTTTATGGGTCAGAAAGACTATGCCGCCGTTCGCCTCAGTGCCTACGACGGATTCCGACTGAACCTGCTGTTCTCGCTCTGCATGGGTCTGCCGGTACTTCTGCTCCGCCACCAGATAGGTGGATGGTTTAATGACAACATAGAGGTACAGGCGTATGTAGCTACGCTGATTATCCTGATGATGGTTTATCAGTTTGGCGATGGTCTGCAATACACCTTTGCCAATGCGCTTCGAGGCATTGCCTGCGTGAAGCCGATGGTGCTCTATGCCTTCATCGCCTATTTCGTCATCTCATTGCCATTGGGTTATACCCTCGGTTTCCCTTGCGGCATGGGATTGCTGGGCATCTGGATTGCCTTCCCGTTCGGTTTGACCATTGCCGGCGAAATGTATCGGAGAAGATTTGAGAAGGAACTGAAAAAGATTGAAAAAAAGTGAATAAACCAAGTCGCCCTGAAAGGGCAAAAGCATTTTACATGAAAAGCTTTTTCCCTTTCAGGGCGACTTTTATATACCCATGAATCTTACTCAGCAACCTGCTCAGCACGATCATCTACATTCTCACCCTCTGTTGGAGCAAGAGTAGCCTTGAAATCTGTGATACCGTACTTAGCGAGGATGTTGTACCACTGGAGGAGCTTCTTGATGTCGCTGTCGTGTACACGGTCGCGATCGTAGTTAGGAAGAACCTCAGCGAAGTAATCGTGAAGCTCAGCAGCAGGAGCCTTCTTGTAGTTGAAAGAACTTGGCTTGCCCGCTTCCTTCTTGCTTACGCTGTCGAGTACCTCCCACAATGGCACCTCGTCTGCATCTGTGTACATAGCGATGTCACCAAGGCTGGTTACACGGTCTGTAGCGAAAGCTGGTACACGCTTGTGAGTTTCGTCGAGAGTCTCAACGATAAGAGTTCTGTTACCTCTTGATACCAATTTGTAAAGGCCTGGTTTGCCTGCAATTGAAAGAATTGTTTCCATTGTCTATTATAATCTATTTTTATTTTTTAATATGATCAATTATCTGATGGATTGAGCAGATTGAGCAGATGCACTACCTGAGCTTCCACATCACTCACCCCATCATTCACGATTTCATAATCCGAACGGGCTATCAGCTCTTCCTGCGGCATCACGGCATCTATCCACTGCTGCGCCTTCTCCTGAGAGATATGATCGCGCTGCATGATGCGCTGCAGACGAACGGCAACGGGAGCCGAGACACATACCACCTTATCGAAATGGGTACGACGATGGAACCCACTATCAAAGAGGATGGCACTCTCCATCCACTCACAGTCGCTCTGCTCGAAATCACGTGCCACTGCGGGATGCACCACATCGTTTACCGCCTGCTTGTTTGCCTCGCCTGTCAGGATAAACTGGGCAAGCACCGGTTTCTGCAAGATACCGTCGGCACTGTACACCTCCTCGCCGACCAACTTCTTCAAGCCCGCCTGCAAGTCAGCATCCTGCCTCATCAACCGCTTAGCCCCAGCATCGCAGTCGTAAACCCTGATGCCGTGCTTCTCCAGGATTCTGCACACATAGCTCTTTCCGCTACCTATGCCCCCCGTTATAGCTATCTTCATAACAATGAATTGTAAATTATCAATTATCAATCATCATTGCTGTTCCAGCAGATAATCCACCGTTTCCATTTCCAGCGATGCCTTGCTTACCGAACGAGGCACACTACGCAACTGCAGGGTACACTTATCTGAAGGATTGTCAGCGATTTCATTATAATCCACTACCACCGTAAACTGGCTAGGCTTGATGGTTCTGAAGAGACTAGCTCCGATGGTGAACTTCACCGACACCTTGGACGGGAAAGTTCTGAGTACCTTATCGGGCGGCATATTGATAGCCGTAATCGGAACATCCACCATTTCCTCGGTCAGGACATCCGGATATACAGCCAATCGAACCATATCAGGCATTACCTTCACGCCTCGAATCTTCTTGATGCGTACATTTTCCCGGATGGTATCCTGGAGATTGCGGTAATAGAAAGGTACGATCTCTACAGACTGGATCTCATCGAGCTGTCGGTTGTTGGCATATACGGTAACCGTAGAAGGGAAAAACTCGGTATGCGCCAGATAATATCTCTTGCTGGTCGTAATCTTTCCCCTGAACACCACCGGCACCTTCTTGGAAGCACCATAGGTGAAGTAGAAATCAAACTTGCTCGGCTTTACCTGCAGGAGTTTGCTCGAACCATAGAGTTGCGAGAGAATCTGCTTCTGGACATCAGCTACCGGAATCACACCCTGTCCCTCTGTTTCATCTGCATAGTTGTTAAACTTGAAATTAAGCGGACGGAAAGCATAGGTTATCAGGGTGAATCCCTTATCACGCACCGTAATACGCACTGTATCAGGCAAATCTCCTGTTATCACGGCATTACGTGGTGTTCCCACCAGGCGCATAGGAATCTTATATTCCCTCTCCATGGTCTCATTGAGCGTCATCATCAACCAGAAGGCGCCACTGAGAGCGAGAAAGAACAAAAAAATCAGAAACTCCTTATTCAGGCCACTGAACAGGAAGTTTCTGACAGCCTTCAATATGTTTCCAATACTATGCATCAGAATTCTATGAATAGACTACTATGCGTTAGGAGTCTGGCTAGCTGCGTCTGCGAAAACGTAACCCTTAGCTACAGTGATGACAACACCGCGTGCAATCTCTACATCTACTGTATTAGCCTGAAGATCTATGCGTTTAACTGTGCCATACACACCACCGCCAGTAACCACCTTTGTACCCTCTGCCAAAGAATTCTGGAACTTACGTATCTCTTTCTGCTTCTTCTGCTGAGGACGAATCATGAAGAACCACATGATAGCGAAGATAGCTACCATCATAATGAGGAAACTCATGCTGCTACCACCAGCAGCAGCCTGCAATACTAAATTTGTCATGTCTTTATTCTAATTGATTAATGTTGTTTATTCTTGAATATCACTATATATGATCGAAAGTATTCATATATATAATGTACGCGCGTACATTAATATATATACTCTCTATACATTAGCCTTCCTTATGTCCATGAGGTCCATGATGACCACCCTTGCGCTCAGGCAACTCCTTCTGGATCAAGCCACGAGAGATGAGGAAGCGGGCGATGGTATCGAGCATGCCGTTTACATAGCCACCACTGCGAGGAGTACTATAGAGCTTGGCAAGATCTACATACTCATTGATGGTAACCGTAGCAGGAATGCCAGGGAAAGTCATCAGCTCGGCAATGGCAATCTGCATGACTACTACATCCATATAAGCCAGGCGGTTGAAATCCCAGTTGCGGCAAGCATCACCGATATAGTGCTGATAAGCATCGCAGTTGAGCAATGTAGCACGGAAGAGCTTGCGGGCAAAGTCGCGGTCCTCTTCATCCTTATATTCCGGAAGCAATTCCTGATCAGCCTTGCTGGTTGGCTCGAAGCGCTTGATGGTCTTCAGCACGAAGGTATCGATGATATCCTTGTCATCATTCCAGTAGAGGCTCTTCTCCTCGAGCAAAGCATCGAGTTCATCATTGTTCAGAATGAAAGTCTTGTAAGCACGGCGCCAGAACTCGCGGTCGTATGCATAATCGGTAAGTTCCTCCTCATGATCCTTGGTCATGGAACCGTCAATATAGCTGGCATAGAGATCGCTGGAGACGATGGCAGTATAAATCTTGCGTACTGTTTCGATATCCTCTTCCCAAGAAGACTTCTTCACATCAGCCCAGTCGGCGAGCATCTTGTTCTCTTCCAACTGCACAGCAAATCTATTGTATGCGAATCTTGAAGAAGGCTCTGGAGCACCCTCACGCTGAGCACGAGCTACCTCTACCTCATAGCGCTTCTGTGCCTCCTGGGTAAGAGCAACAATGAGTTGCAACATATAGTTGTACAAGTCATACGACTTAGAAAGAGCAAACAACAGCTCCTTTTCAGCATTATCAATATTATGATTGCTGTTCTGATAGTATGCGTAGGTTAACTGCACAATCTTACGTCTTATCAAATCCCTATTAATCATTCTCTAATAATTTAAAAGATTTATTTATATAATTACCTAAAACAATGCAAATTTACATATTTAATATATAATATGCAAGAAAAGGGGCAATAATTTCTATTTTTTTAAGGTTAGGTGATGAGTTTTAGATATTTAACGGGCATTTTGGAGAAAATATCGCCCAGAAATTTGCATATTCCAAATAAAAGTAGTAATTTTGCACCCGCTTTACGAGAAACACTCGCGAGGCATGCTTCAAACAAAGCTAATCCGTGTGATGGCGAGTTAAGGCAAAATTATTTTTTTAACAACTTAATTTAGAGTAACACAAATGAAAGAGATTAATGTAACAGGTCAGAAGCGTACAGACCTTGGCAAGAAAGCTTCTAAGTCATTGCGTAAGGAAGGTTTCATCCCATGTAACCTTTATGGTGAGAAGAAGGATGCAAACGGTGCTCCTGAGGCTATGTCATTCGCAGTTCCATTCACTGAGTTGCGTAAGATCATCTACACTCCTCATGTATATGTAATCAACCTCATCATCGACGGTGAGAGCCACACAGCTATCATGAAGGAGATCCAGTTCCACCCAACAACAGATGCTCCTCTGCACGTTGACTTCTACGAGGTGAACGACCAGAAGCCTATCACTATCGGTATCCCAGTTAAGTTGGTAGGTCTTGCACAGGGTGTACGTGATGGTGGTCGTATGAACCTCTCTATCCGTAAGATCAACGTTACAGCTCCTTATCAGGTTATTCCTGAGCACCTCGATATCGACGTTACAGAGTTGAAGATTGGTAAGAGCATCAAGGTAGGTGACCTCTCATTCGAGGGTCTCGAGTTGGCTACAAGCAAGGCTGTTGTAGTTTGCTCTATCAAGATGACACGTAACGCTCAGCTCGCTGCACAGGCTGCTGCTGAGGAGGAGGCTTAATCGATAGTCATCAAAGATTTTACGAACCTGAGTAAAGCATTATCAAACATTGGATAAATATTTGATTTGTGGGCTTGGTAACCCTGGCGATGAATACGCTGATACCAGGCACAACACAGGATTTATGGTATTGGACGCTTTTGCTAAAGCGTCCAATATTCATTTTGAGGATAAGCGATATGGTTTCGTTGCCGAGACTACGCTCAAGGGAAGAAAGATTATCCTGCTGAAGCCTACCACCTTCATGAACCTGAGTGGTAATGCAGTGAGATATTGGCTGAATCAGGAAAAGATTGACCAGAGCCGCCTTCTGGTGATCAGCGATGAACTCGCCCTGCCTCTCGGCGCTTTCCGCCTGAAGGCTAACGGAAGCAATGGTGGTCACAACGGCTTGGGACATATCCAGCAGCTTATCGGTCAGAATTACGCCCGACTCCGTATGGGTATCGGCAACGATTATCCTCGTGGCGGACAGATAGACTGGGTACTTGGCAAATATACCGAGGAAGACATGAAGCAGCTTCAGCCTGCCATCGACCTGGGTGTGGAGATTATCAAGAGCTTCGTATTGGCTGGTATCGACATCACCATGAACCAATACAACAAGCTAGGAAAGAAATAATTATAGTGATTAATTATTAGTGATTAATTATTAATGATTAGTGATTAATCTCTATAAGCATTAGAAATCATGAAAGAATCAGCAAGAATAGACAAGTGGCTTTGGGCTGCCCGCATTTACAAGACCCGCAGCATTGCTGCCGATGCCTGTAAGAATGGCCGCGTCATGGTGGGAGGCGTAACGAGAAAGCCTTCCTTCATCATCAAGCGTGGCGATGTGGTGAGCGTAAAGAAAGCCCCGGTTACCTACTCTTTTGAGGTACTCGACTGCATAGAGCAGCGTGTAGGAGCCAAAATGCTCTTCGGAGTCTATAAGAACGTGACCGATCCTAAGCAGTATGAACTGCTGGAGATGAGTCGCATCAGCGGATTCGTAGATAGAGCAAGAGGCACTGGTCGCCCAACCAAGAAAGAACGCCGTGCCCTGGATGCCTTCGTTGATCCAGCCATGTTTGGATTCGATGAAGAAGACTGGGACGAAGATGAAGAATAAACAAAAACTCCCCCTACACTTCAAAGAGTATAGGGGGAGTTTTCTTGTGTAGTCATAATTATTTTCCTTTAAGCCGAAAGGCTTTTTTCTTTCTTTTGCTTCATTGTATCATAGATACCTATTCCTAATCCTACCAAACAAAGCAAGAAAAGGGTTCCTAATATAAGCCAAGTATTAAGTTCATGAGCATCCATTTTTATTTTCCTTTCTTTTTATTATTATTACTTGATTTCTTAACCAGCCACAATCCGATGCCAAGCATTCCTAACATCAAAACTATAGAGGCTATAATAGTACCTGCGGAATTCATATCCCCCAAGAAAGTCGCAAGCAAGAGCGCCGTCAGTATATATTTGGCAACGTCCATTAACCATTTTCCAAATTCTAGTCCCATACGCTATACTTTTATCTCTGCAAAGATACAACTTTTTATGATACAATGCAAGAAAAAGGGGATAATAATTTCTAAAAACATACGATATGGGAACAAGTATGCTACATTTTGCAATATGATGGAAAATAAAGCTTAAAAAGTTTGGAGCGAATAGAGAAAACCTATATCTTTGCAACCAGTTATTTATGGTATCAGAGTATAAGCTGATTACCAACTTACTCAATCGTGAGTATTAACATACTATTAATTTTATAATTTAGAGATTATGAAAAAATTATTTGTTATGGCAGCTATGGTGCTGTCTTCAGTAGGTGCTTTCGCACAGCAGGCTGCAGGTACAACAACTCTCCAGCCTAAGGTAGGTTTGAATGTTGCTACAATCGGTGATAACGACTGGAAGGCTGGTTTCGCAGCTGGTGCTGAGTTGCAGTATCAGGCATCAAGCAACTTAGGTGTTGCTGTTGGTGCTCTCTATTCTGTGCAGGGTTACAAGGTCAAGGATGTAAAAGTTGCAGGTATGACTTTGGAAGGTGGTAAATGGAACCCAGGCTATATCAATGTGCCTATCACTTTGAACTACTATCCTGTATCTGGTCTTGCTCTCAAGGCAGGATTGCAGCCAGGTTTCTTGGTTAACAAGGATGATGCTGAAGGCGTAAAGACTGTAGATCTCTCTATCCCTGTAGGTCTCTCTTACGAGTACCAGGGTATTGTTTTCGATGCTCGTTACAACATCGGTGTAACTAAGGTTGCAGACAACTGGGATCACTACAACAACGTAATCCAGATTACTGTAGGTTACAAGTTCACTCTCTAATCAGAGAAATGAAGATAGCGATTCCCCCCTCGCTATTTAACATAGAAAAGAATAATCCCCGCTCCTCATCATGAAGAGCGGGGATTTCTTTTTGTCATATCTATTTAAACTTCACTTAGAACATTCTTCCACCAGGACGACCACCATTGAATGGACGACCACCATTGAATGGACGACCACTGAAATCAGGACGACCACCAGGTCCTCCAGGGCCATCAGAACCACCCTGACGAGCCTGCTTGCCTCCGAAGAGATTCAAGCGATATACCACATGGAGCATCGCATAGCTGTTGATGGCATTATACTCCGTATCCGTACGGGATGTAGCAGAAATGGCACGAGAGAAAGTGCTCTGCTGACGAAGGATATCGTAGAACTGGAGCATGATGGTCAATGGCTTGCCCTTCAGGAAACTCTGAGAGAGCTGCGCATTCCATACAAACTCATCGGTGTTCATGCTGCTGTCATTATATCCACGGCGACTGCTGATAGAGAGGCTTGAGTTCAAGCTGGTTCCCCAAGGAGCTGTAAGCGTCATGCTAGGACCATAAGAGAACTGCCAGGTATCGAGGTTGCTGTTAGGCTGCAACTTATTCTTGGCATGGTTATAATTCAATGTTCCATCAAGCGAAAGCTCCAGCCAGTTGTTGCGATAACTGAATGAGAGGCGTTCTCTCCAAGTGGTGCTGCGGGTGGTATTCTTCTGGGAATCAGACTGCTTGTCGAGACTCAGATAGCTCACGTAGTTGTTGTAACCCAAGTTGGTGTCGGTATTCAAGTTCCACACACCGGCACTATCGATAGAGCAGTTGAACATGAAGGCTCCCATCACATTCCAATTACCATTGATATTCTCCGGACGGGTGATTCTTCCACCAGTCTTCTCATCGTAGGTCACCTTATTGCTGATGCTATTGCTGGTGGTTGAGAAGTTGATGAAGGTCATAACACCCTTGTTGTGGCTCTGCACGAAGTTGTTGTAGAACAATCGGAAGTTCTGAGTAAACGATGGCTTCAAGCCAGGGTTACCCTTCGAGATGTTCAGCGGGTCACTGTTGTCGGTGATATCAAGCAACTGCGAGATGCTTGGCTGAGATGTGGTACCACGATAGTTCACACGCAGGTTGCTCATCTTTGAGAAGCGATAGCGGAAATCGAGCGTTGGACTCATATTCACCACATTGCGAACGGTATCTACATGCACTCCCTGATAATCCTGGATATACTTAGACTGCTGTGGCTGAACCATCACACCGAAGTTCAGGTTGTACTTCTGACGGATGAATCGCATCATCACCTGTATATCATGATTGTAATTGCGATACTCAGAGAAACGGCTCTGATTATCATCCTTGTAATCTTCGAGATGACCGGCAAACGGATTCAGATAGCTGTCCCAACCACGGTACTCCTGATTACCACTCATCGCATACTTGCTGAAATCGTAGGTGCTGCGGTCGCTCTTGGAGTAGCTGTAAGTAAACTTATAGCTGAACTGCAGGAAGGTAGCCTTCCAGAGTGGCTCACTATAGGTCAACTGTCCCGCATAACTGTAATTCTTCGAAGGAGTCAGGTTGTAGCGGTTGGTCTGATAAGTAGAATCCTTACCCTCTGCCGTCTGTACGAGATAGAGCTTGGCATTGTTGAGCGAGATGCTCTTGCTGTCATTATCAGTATATTTGGCATCCACACGGAAGGTGATGTTACGTCCCTTGTTGCCCAACTTGCGGTTGATCTGCAACATACCATTGATGTTGTTATTATCAGAATAGGTGATTCCGTTAGTCAACTGACTGTTCACCATAGCCTCAGCCTTATCCAACTCCTCAATACCTTCCTCAGAAAGAGGGTCTTTGGAGGTAATGGTATAAGGATCCTTGTTGTAAGAAGCCGACTGGCTGCCACTCAATCCATCGCTGGTACTCCAGGAGATGGAAGGACGGAAGAGGATATTGGTCATGGAATCAGGCATCCACTCCAATCGGATGTTGCCATTCCAGCTGTTACTGCGGGAGAAACTCTGGCTCAGGCTATTGCTGAAAGAGCTGCTGCTTCCCATGAAGTTCTCGCTGGAACGACTGCTCCATACATCGCCATCGCTATGGTTCCAGCGGAGGGAAGTATTGAACTTGAACTTGTTCTTCAACTCATAGTTGTAGTTGGCACCTATCATCTTGCTGGCATTCAAGCCATTGGCACCACCGAAACCTCTGCCTAGTCCACCGCCACCGAATCCACGGTCGCTGGTATTATTGGCATTGGCAAAGAGCATGAACCGGTTGTTATTATTGAAGTAACCACCCATACCACGCATACTGTAACGGCTCTCGTTGCCCACACCCAGGTCGATATTGGAAATCAAACCCTTGTTCATACCCTTCTTCACACCGAAGTCGAGCACGGTCTGTTCCTCACCGTCATCGATACCGGTTACCTTAGAGAGATCGCTCTTCTCATCGTATGCCTTGATTTTGTCGATGATGCTGGTAGGCAGGTTTTTCAGGGCAGTCTTGGTATCGCCCGTCATAAACTCCTTGCCATCCACGAGAATCTTCTTCACTTCCTTACCATTAATCTTGATGGTACCATCGTCGCTTACCTCAGCACCCGGCAGGCGCTTCACCAGTTCCTCTACCACCGAACCTTCCGGTGTACGGTAGGCAGCCGAGTTATAGACGAAGGTATCCTCCTTCAGGTTCACCTTCTGCGCCATGGCAGTAACCACGGCACTCTTCAGCATGATGGCATCTGCACCGAGAACCACATTGCCCATTGCCAGATTCTTATCGTCGGCAATCTGCACACGCTTCACGGTAGTCTTGTAACCCACACTCGAAATCTTGAGTAAATACTTGCCATTGGCAGGTGCATTGAGATGGAAGAGTCCCTTCTCGTTGCTAATGGCACCCGATACATAGGTACTGTCGGTCTTGAGTAACTGAATCGTTACCTGTTCTACGGGATCCTTGGTATCACGGTCGGTAATCACACCGGTAATCAAGCGATCCTGAGCAAAAGATGCCATGGTTACGAACACCAGAAGCATCATCAGAATAGATCTTTTCATTAATTATAAACGTTATTATTATTTCTTACTTATATATTTGACTTACTTACATGATTAGACCCTATAAAAGCGCAATTGTAAAAAACAGCTGCTCTTTTTGGGGCATTCTGCTTCTTTTGACGCATAAAATATATCAAGGTTTAAACTTTTATAGATAAAAAAGTGCTTTTTATTTTGTTTTGTCTCTGATTTAACGTACCTTTGCAAGCGAATTTACAATGAGTTGCCCACAAAAGGTGACTCTGAAAGTCAGTTTCTTTTAAAAGTATATATGTTATGAATCAGCGAGTAATCATATCAACCCATCTGGAGAACGAACTCGTAAGCGCTCTCTCAGAATGCGAGCACGACAAGCTGTTTGTGCTTACAGATACTACCACACAGGAAATGTGCCTTCCGGTTTTGCAGAAATTCTACTGCATGAAGGAAGCTAAGGTGATAACGATTCCGGCTAGCGACAGTCATAAGGACATCGAAAGCCTGATGATGGTATGGAAGGGACTGCAGGAAGGCGGCGCTTCACGTCACTCTTGCATGATCAACCTCGGAGGAGGTATGGTAACCGACCTCGGCGGTTTTGCTGCCAGCACCTTCAAGCGCGGCATCAACTTCATCAATATCCCTACTACCCTGCTGGCGATGGTAGATGCATCTGTGGGTGGAAAGACCGGCATCAACTTCGGAGGTTTGAAGAATGAGGTGGGTGTTTTCAACGATTCTAAGTTCGTAATTCTCGACACCGAGTTCCTGAAGACCCTGGATGCCGAGAATATCTGTTCGGGCTATGCCGAAATGCTGAAGCACGGCTTGATTTCTACCGAGGCGATGTGGGAAGAGCTGGTAAGCTTCGACCTTGCCAACCCAGACCTGAAGCAGTTGCAGCGAATGGTGGGCGACAGCGTGAAGGTAAAGGAGCGCATCGTGGAACAGGATCCTCATGAGAAGGGCATCCGCAAGGCTTTGAATCTGGGACATACCTTCGGTCATGCCTTCGAGAGCTGGGCGCTGAAGCGCAAGCCAATCCTTCATGGTTATGCCGTGGCATTCGGTCTCATCCCAGAGCTTTATCTCAGTGTGGCAAAGACAGGATTCCCAACCGAGAAGATGCGACAGACCGTGAACTTCATCAAGGAGAACTACGGTACGCTGAACATCACCTGCGATGACTACGACGAGCTGATTGAGCTGATGCATCACGACAAGAAGAACCAGAATGGTATCATCAACTTCACCATACTGGGAGCCATCGGAGACATCCGCATCAACCAGACGGCTACAACAGAAGAAATCAAGGAAGCACTCGACTTCTTCAGAGAAGGATAATATAATATGGCGGGCTATCAACCCGCCATTATTGTATCTTTATGCCAAACAGCAGCGCTTCGGCTTTCCGGTTTCGGTAAGCGGAAGATGCTCTACATATCGGTATTCCCTTGGAATCCAATATTTATGACATTTAGATTCAGATGATTTGTTTGAATCATCTGATTTACCAGATAAGAGGCGGCGGATAGTCGCCTCTACTTTTTTGAGATCCTCATCCTCTGTCAGGAGAACGGCGATTTCTCCAAACTTCTCATCTTTCTTCTTGGCTATCATGAAAGGTTTTTCAAGATGAGGCTTCAAGAGAGCCTCCACTTCTTCTATCTGAATCTTGATACCACCGCTGCAGATAACATTATCCTTTCTGCCCTTGATTCGGAAACGAAGTTTTTCCACCACTTCATTTTTTTCCACCTCATCATGTTTTTCCACCTTATTATATATATAGGATTCTATTTCCACAATATCATTCGTTACCAGGGTTTCGGCACAAACAAGAGGGGCATCGATGACGAGACAGCCTTCTTCGGTCTGACTGATTTTCACGCTATCAAAAGGCTGATACCATTCGCTAGCCTCAGCGCCATTGATTCTTCGCAAGGCGATATGAGATAAGGTTTCGGTCATGCCGTAGGTGCTCCAGATAGCGATATTGCCAGGAAGAGCCTGGAGTTCCTTTTCCAAGGATGCATCGATGGCTCCACCTCCGATAATCAGATGGCGTACGTGAGTAAGTAGCTCCCGCTCCTCAGGGACCTGCAGGGTATTATACACCTGCATCGGAACCATGGCGGCAAAAGTGATTTCCCCATTTACATCTTTTCCATTTACATCTTTCAAATCTATATTCTTCAGCGGATGACCACTAGGAGAAACAGAAATAAGATGGAGATGACGCTCGATACTGCGCACCACCACCATCTTACCTGCGATATAATCAAGCGACATACAGAGCAAAGCGCTATCACCAGGCTTCAATCCCAGGAAATCACAAGTAATGCGGGCGGAGTTGAGCATTCGCTTCTTCTCCACCATCATCGGCTTGGGCTTTCCCGTGGAGCCACTGGTATGCACCAGTACCCGGTCGCTATCGTTATTCCATTCAGAAAAGAAATCTTCTAAAGTCATAATTTAAATTATACCCTGCTTAGCGGATTACAAATCCGCAATAGTTACCCAATGATGCGGCGGATTGCAAATCCGCCGAAACAAATAGGGGTAAAATACTATATTATATTATTTTACAACAAAGAGTTTATCACCCCGGATTTCCAATGGCATTGGGATGTTATCAGTAAAGAGCTGACCGGTGCCTAAGCCCTGAGGCATCTCTACATTCGGACCATATACCTTGGCTGCATAATGGGCGATGGCATTCAGCCCGATGTTACTCTCCAATGCCGAGGTAATCCAACTGCCAATACCACGCTGACTGGCCAACTGGATCCACTCGTTGCAACCATAGATTCCACCATGGAGCGAAGGCTTCAGGATGATATACTGTGGACGAATGGTATCGAGCAAAGCCTCCTTCATGCTTCTCACATTCACGCCAATCAACTCCTCATCCAAGGCGATGGGGAGCGGAGTTTCCCTACAGAGCTGCGCCATTTTAGGCCACTGATGCTGCCTGATAGGCTGCTCGATGGAATGAACATCATACTTAGCCAAAGCCTCCAACTGACTCATGGCATTCTCTGGCAGAAAACCACCATTGGCATCCACTCTCAGTTCTACCTGTTCCTGGGTATAGACATCACGAATGCGCTTGATGAGATCGAGTTCCTTGAAGAAATCAATGGCACCAATCTTCAGTTTCACACAATGGAAACCCGCCTGGAGCTTCTCCTCCAGTCGTGCCAGCATCTCCTCGTAAGTACCCATCCATACCAGTCCGTTGATGTTGATACCCTCTTCTCCTTTTCCGAAAGGAGAGTCGAAGAGATCTACCAGGTTCTCCATTCCTAAAGGAACAGAGACCCCTTTCTGCTTCAACATTTCTGAAGAAGAAGATGCTCCTTCAGCAGGAACAATCTCCAAAAACTTCTTCGCCGCATCGAAGAACGAAGCGAAGGCTGTTTCCAAGCCGAAGGTGATGCTAGGGTAAGCACGAATCATATCGTATGGGATGCGTCCCATCTGCTCCACCATCTGACATACCTGTCGAAGGGTGACAGCATATTCCGGTTTGGCATCGCAACTGAGATCAGGGAGCGTAGCACACTCACCCACTCCCTCCACTCCCGGCAATTCATCCGATGTAAGGGTGAGATAATAACTGTGTCTCGTGGTATATACGCCACGAGACGTGCCTGCCGGCTGCTTGAAGTGGAGCGTGCGCTCCGAGATGTCTATCTTATACATTCTTTATATATCTATATATCAATACTATCGAATTCTTCACTCTTCGTTCTTCACTTTTCATTCTTCACTAAAAAGAAGTGCTCTTCACTTAACCTACTTCTTCTGTTTCAATTCGTAGAGATCCTTGCGACGGTCACGAAGATTTCGAACGGCACCGTAGGTATGAAGCTCATTCAGAAGATTCAAGTCAACATCTGATACGAGAATCATCTCGGTATTCGGTGTTGCCTCCGAACGCTTGCCATCGTTAGGGAAGGCGAAGTCGCAAGGAGTGAATACGGCACTCTGGGCATACTGGATATCCATATTGTGAACACGTGGCAGGTTACCCACACTACCTGCAATGGCTACATAGCATTCGTTCTCAATGGCACGTGCCTGGGCACAGACTCTCACTCTAGAGTAAGCATTCTGCGTATCGGTCATAAATGGAACGAAGAGGATCTGCATACCATCCTCTGCCATCAGACGGGAAAGTTCAGGGAACTCCACATCATAGCAGATCACGATACCAATCTTACCACAATCAGTATCAAAGGTCTGGATATGGCTACCGCCGCTCAATCCCCAGCACTTCTGCTCATCAGGAGTTACGTGAATCTTCTCGTACATATCCACGCTACCATCTCTACGGCAAAGGAAACCGACATTGTAGAGGGAATCATCCTTGAGATAAGGCATACTACCCGTGATGATGTTGATGTTGTAACTGATGGCCAACTCACGGAATCGGTCACGGATTTCATCAGTATATTGAGCCATCATGCGGATGCTCTGTGCCTCACCCAGATCGTTGAAGCGAGCCATCAACGGTGCATTGAAATACTCTGGGAAGAGGATGAAATCGCTCTTATAGTCGCTCACGGAATCCACGAAGAACTCTACCTGCTCAAAAAGGTCGTCCACCGAAGCGTATGGACGCATCTGCCACTGTACCAAGCCGATTCTCACGGTTGGCTTTCTATCTACATAAGAATCCGTAGGTGGCTGATAGTAGATATTATCCCACTGCAAGAGGGTTGCGCAGTGTTCGCTTTCCTCATCACTAGGAAGATAGTTGCGGATGACACGGCGAACGTGGAAGTCGTTGGAAAGCTGGAAGGTAAGAACCGGGTCATAGATTTCACGGTTTCTTACGTGCTCGATGTACTCCTTAGGGCGCATCTTGTCGGCATACTTATGATAGTTTGGAATACGACCACCAAACATGATAGCCTTCAGGTTGAGCTTCTCGCAGAGTTCCTTGCGATACTCATACATACGGCGAGCCAATCGCAAGCCACGATAGTCTGGGTGGATAAATACCTCAATACCATAAAGGATGTTTCCATTAGGATCGTGGGTATTGAAGGTTTCATTACCTGTCACCTGAGCATAGGTATGGTCGCCTTTCACCATATTATAGTTGACGATGATAGAGAGCGCACAGCCCACAATCTTATCATCCACGATGATAACCACCTGTCCCTCAGGGAAGATAGTAATGAGTTTCTTAATCTGTTCTTTTGTCCAGAATACATCTGAGTCTGCGTAAATACGCTTAAACGACTTTGCGAGCTGGTCATAATCCTCCATGTGGAGGTTGCGCATGCTCACCTTTTCGATTTTTCGAGTTGGCTCCATAACAACTGTATTTTTATTATTATCTAAATCCGGGTGCAAAGATACAGCAAATTATAGATACGACAAAGAGTTTTCGCAAATAATTGATATTTACGAAAACTCTTTTCATATATTTTGCTGTAAGAAAGCCTTTTGGCTTAAAATTTAACGCAAAAACTTGGCATCTTCCTGCGGTATTGCCTCGTCATGATCATCGAGATAGAGCAACTTTACCGGATGATATTTATCACTTGCCACCGAATATTCATCCTGACGATAATGGGTCTGAATGCCACCGATGCCCAACATGGTATGAAAAGCCGAAAGACTACTCTGTACCTGTTTTGACCGATTTTCTCCCAATGCCTTCAATATATCCGGATATTGTTTACTGAATCCTTCAGAAGTCCAGATGATGAAAGGCACATGCAGTTCGTAATCCGAAGCCTTCGGAGCAGCATGAAGGAAGAGGCAGCGCTCATCATCGAAAATATTCTCTCCATGATCGCTGGTATAGAGCATCGCTGATATAGGCTGACCATATACCCCATCCGTCTTAGCCTGTATCCCCTCCCATTTCTGCAGACGTTCAATGATACCATGCAGGATATAATCTGTATATCGGATGGTATTATCATAGGCATTCAGGAGGTCACGCCGATTCTCCGACTTTGCCTCACTCCTGCTATCGGGCTTGAAATAAGCGAAACTACGGGGATAACGCTCCTGATAATTGAAGTGAGAACCATAGGTATGAAGAACGACGAAGAGCTTGCGATAACGGTAATGGGCAGACGAGGAAGCATCAGCCTTGGGCAATATCTCATCCAGTTTCTGCAACAAATCCTCATCATAATGATTACCTTGCAAAGCATCCTCTTTCTTCAGAAAATAATGTTCATCAGCCTGTTCTCCCAAAAAATCGATAAACGAATGATTGGGCAACTGGTTGCTGATAAACACAGTATGGAATCCGGCTTCCTTAAAGGCCACCAAGATGCCTTTCTCATGAAAAAGGCGCTCAAAATCCTCTGCCGAAGCAGCCGACAGAAGCATCGGTACACTCTTGTGGGTGGTGTTGCTCTGCGTGGTTGCATCAGGGAAAGCCATAATACCCTGCGTTTTGGAAAGCAGAGGATTGGTATTCCGAGGATAACCATAGAGACTGAAGTTATGGGCTCGTGCCGTCTCTCCCACTACCATCACATACACCTCAGGAGCTTCCACATCGTGCCCACTCCGGGCATCAAACCGGAAGTTACGGCTTACCTCCCTGTAATTCTCCGATGCCGCATTGCGCTCGAAAGCCAGATAGAGATTGTAGCAGACGTTGACAGGATAGAGCTGATTGCGCATCCGGTAATCATCCACCACCACATAGCATGCCAGCAGACAGAAGAGACTGATAGCCCCCACCTCAATCAGCCATTTGCGAACGTGATGCTGAAAAGAGACAGATATCTGATGCTTCTTCCTGATATGGATGACAGCCAGAATGAGCAAGGGAAGATAAATCACAAAAACACCTACCACGGCAGGTACCAGATTGTCCAGCAGTTCCATCACCTCTCCCGGATTGGTAGTCACGAGATTCAGGAACATATCCACCGCTATCACTCCTGTACCGAAGAGATAGAGCAACACCAGCTGGAAGGCTGCGAAAAAGACAAAGAGAAATGCCCACCATACCATCTTGCCCGGACATCTGGCTACGGAAAAGAACCACATATACAGAGCCAGAGGCAACAGCACATTGGCTGCGCCCGCCCAGAAAGACAATCTTTCGGTAAAGCACAGGGCGATGTTGGGCAGCAGCAATGCCACCACCGCATACCAGTAAAGGAAGGTGCCCGAAGACACCTTATTATATATAGTATTACATATAGAATGATTCATAGACTACACCTTTTATATATATAAAGCAAATCGTGAAAAGAATTCATGAGCATATCGTGAAAGCATCGTGAATGCATCATGAAAAAGTCTCATCAAAATGCCTCGTTGATATTGAAGAGGAAGCCAGACTGTCCCGACTTTCCAAATCCATAATCCAATCGTACATTCACATTCTTCTTGAACTCCCAGCGATAGCCTACTCCCGCATTCGGCAGAATCTGTCTGCTTCGCAACGCAGAGAACTTAGGGAAAACTGTACCTGCTCCAGCCCAGACCACAATACCATTTCGCTTCCAGACATGCTGGCGCAACTCCACGGTAGCCTCCAGAGAATGCTTGTCGCGATAGCGGCCCTCGTAATAGCCACGCATCGAACTGGTACCTCCCAGTTCCGCCATCATACCCCATGAAGGATTGCCGAAATTGAGATTGGCTCCGAAATCCTCGGCAAGAATCGTTCCCTTGCCCAGTCGCTGATAGGCATCAAAACGGAAATGAGTCGTACTAAAGGCATAATCATTACCCATAAATTCTGGCCGGAACATCTGCTTCAGATTCAGATAGATACCCCGGTGCGGATTGGTAAGATTATCTCGGTTGTCATAAACCAAAGATACGCCCACTCCTACATTCCAGGTATGCTTATCCATCCCCTGCAGCAATTCCGGGCACTCTATCTGCTTGCCTATCACATAGTCGTAAGCTGCCATCGGTCCCACATAGAAGTTATCGGCTACCCTGAACAGAAAACTGGCTTCTGCCTGAGCCTGCCAACGCTTCATATCACTCTTGTTGTCATCGTTATCGCCCATCTCGTAACCGATTCCCCAGAAATCGGAAGGGAAGGAATAGAAATAGAGATGATAATCAATGCGGTAACGACCGGCAGGAGCTATATGATTGCCCCGAACACCCAACATATAGAAGCCCACCGAACTGACATCACCGAAAAGCGAAACATTGGAAGGCGGCAAAATGCTATCGTTAGGATCGGTGCGGTAAAGTCCTGCAGCCACCATTCCCAGACCAAACTTGGTATCAGAAGCATAGTGAGGACCTCCAATTACGCTGAAGTCGAACCGCTTATGCTGCTTGTTCTTGTTGGCATCATTGAAGTAGTCTAGGAATCGCGTCATCCACGATTTCTTGACCTGCTGGGCTGTATCCACCTTCTCTGAAGAGAGAGTATCTGAAGAAATTGGATCCAAGGCATAGCTGCTCAATGCCATCATCGCAAAAAGTATGGTTAGAATATGCTTCATAAAGTCAATATTTTCCTGTTGATTCTTTTTTCGTCATTTACTAATAAACCTGTGATACATCATTAATATACCAGTGACACATTATCTATCCACAAGGTGTTGCCTGGTGTTCCGATATAGGCACCGCCATCCGAAGAAGAGAACTGGAGAATGAGATGAGTAGGCGTTTCATCGGCAGCAGCCCATCCCACTTCTCTTACGGGCACACTCTTACCCTTGCTGTTGCGGGCATAATCGGTAGAACGGAGTCCCATCGTTGCGGCATGGTAGCCAGCCATGTGACGAATATCACCATAGTGGATGGTATAGGTTGCATCTTCCACCCATCCATTCGTACTCTTGCCGTATCGTACCACCATCGTACCCACTCGCTTGGCTGTGATATTACCCTTGGCATCCTCGTGACGCTTCTGAAGATAGAGCACCACGATGGCATGGTCTCTTCCAGCCACAGTAGAGGCACCACTGAATCCATTCTGTTTGATACGGTTGGCAACATTAGGAAGGGAGGTCTTGTAATCGAAACGCAAAGCCTTAGGACGAGCCGTAAACGGAATACCCCAGTTGATAGCCTTCGGACCATCCTTGGTACTGGTGATCGGTTCACGAACATCTCCCAGGAAAAGGGAACCAGCTGCAAGTACCTTGATATTGATAAGTCCCAACACCTTTACCTTTTCTATATGAGTCTCCAGTTTGGCGCAATAGCCACTGCCGTGCCTGTCGCGATAAACCGAATTATTGGTCTTGTAAATGCCGGAAACATGCGCCAAGACATTGGATGAGCCCCAAGGAGACCCACCCTTATTGGTATATGGAGTATTGCCATGGATAGTCATATTAGGTCCTACGGCATAAATGGTTTTCTGATTACCACCAATGATAGCCGACTCTTTGATATTTCTGATTACCCAGTGGTCCATGTTTCCATATTTCAGAGGAACCACTTTTTCCTGTCCCTGCATAGGAAGGCATGACAAAATAGCAAGCGCTAATGCTATGCCGAAAATTACCTGTTTTTTCATATCTATTACTTTTATCTTTCTAGATGCTGCAAAGATAGAAAAACTTTTCGTACTTTCGGGTTTTCAAAGTACTAAAAAATGAAATATTAAGAAATAATAATATATTTAGGGGATTTTAATCGATGAAAAACAAAAAAAGCCCCGCAAGAGCAAAAGCTTGGGATAGTGAAAGCTTTTGCTCTTACAGGTGTCTATTAACGGTTAGAATACATGTTGTCGTAGTACTTCTGGTAATCACCAGAGGTTACGTTGTCCATCCATTCCTGGTTATCGAGATACCATTTTACGGTCTCCTCGATACCCTCCTCAAACTGGAGTGATGGCTCCCAACCGAGTTCCTTCTGAAGCTTGCGAGAGTCGATGGCATAACGCATATCGTGACCCTTTCTGTCTGTTACGTAAGTGATGAGATCCATATCCTCGCCTTCCTTTCTGCCGAGCAGACGGTCAACGGTCTTGATAACCACCTTGATGATATCGATGTTCTTCCACTCGTTGAAACCACCGATGTTGTAAGTCTCGGCAATCTTACCCTTGTGGAAAATCATATCGATGGCACGGGCATGATCTACTACATACAACCAGTCACGGACATTCTCACCCTTACCATATACTGGCAATGGCTTGCGATGACGGATGTTGTTAATGAACAGCGGAATCAACTTCTCAGGGAACTGGTATGGACCGTAGTTGTTAGAGCAGTTGGTCACGATGGTTGGCATACCGTATGTATCGTGGAAAGCACGCACGAAGTGGTCTGAGCTTGCCTTGGATGCAGAGTATGGAGAGTGAGGATTGTACTTGGTAGTCTCCAGGAAGAACTCCTCGCCGTAAGCCTCGTGGTTCTTACCGCTGGATGCCTTGGTGGTGAAAGGAGCAGGAACGCCCTCAGGATGAGTCATCTGCAATGCACCATACACCTCATCGGTAGAGATGTGGTAGAAACGCTTGCCCTCGTAACCCTCTGGAAGACTCTCCCAGTAAATCTTTGCCGCCTGGAGCAGAGACAGGGTACCCATCACGTTGGTCTGAGCAAAAGTGAATGGATCCTTGATACTTCTATCTACATGGCTCTCGGCAGCGAGATGGATGATGCCATCCACCTTGTAGTCCTGCATCAGCTTCAACATCAGGTCGAAATCACAGATATCACCCTTAACAAAAGTATAGTTAGGCTTGTCCTCAATGTCCTTGAGGTTAGCCAGGTTACCTGCGTATGTCAACTTATCGAGGTTGATGATGTGATACTCAGGATATTTGTTCACGAAAAGTCTTACTACGTGTGAGCCGATGAAACCAGCACCGCCCGTGATAATGATATTCTTCATTTCAATTCTTTTTTATATTATAATTATTTTGCTTCCGCCAATTCGGCGATACATTTCTTCAAACTGTCTGTCCAGTATGGCACCTTGAAACCGAAGGTCTGCTTCAGCTTGCTCTTGTCGAGCACTGAGAAGTGAGGACGCTTCACTGGGCTTGGGAACTCCTCGCTGTAGCAAGGCTGGATATCGCAGGTATTGCCGCTGAGTTCGCAGATAATCTTGGCAAAATCGAACCAAGAGCATACACCCTCGTTAGAGAAATGATAGATGCCAGTCTTGTCGAGTTGGTTGGTCTCGATGATGTGAGAGATGACAGCAGCCAGGTCGCCGGCATAGGTAGGAGTACCCACCTGGTCGAATACCACCTTCAGGGAGTCGTGACTAGCCGTGAGGTTCTGCATCGTCTTCACGAAATTCTTACCCCACTGAGAGTAGAGCCAAGCCGTACGGATGATGATGTGCTTGCAGCCAGTAGCCTCGATGCTCTTTTCTCCGGCGAGCTTGGTCTTGCCATATACGCCGAGCGGATTGGTTTCCCAGTCTTCCTTGCAAGGAATGTTCTTGTCGCCCTGGAACACATAGTCTGTGCTCACATGAATCAGGGTTCCCTCCACTTCCTTCATCGCCTGAGCCAAGTTGCCTGCTGCCGTATTGTTGAGCAGGTTGGCGAGATCGAAGTCGCTCTCCGCCTTATCCACGTTGGTATAGGCAGCACAGTTAACAATAACCTGGATATCATTTTCCTTCACCTTTTCGCGGATAGCGTCAAGGTTAGTAATATCCAATTTTTCATAGCCTTCAGCCACATCGGTGAAGACAAACTTGTGATTGCTGTTTTTGGCGCAAATCTGCATCTCATGACCGAGCTGACCATTAGCACCTGTAACTAATATATTCATATTTTGCTGTGATACTAGTTAATGATAATACATTATATATATAAAATATGTGGCAAAGATAATGAATTATTCCGAGCTACACAACTTTTATGAAGACTAAAAGATTCATAGTAACATAAATTATACTTTAAGGAAGTACAACCCTATAAAAACAAAAAGCCCGCCGCCTTCTTTCACAAGAAAACGACGAGTCTTTCCTAAACATAATAGTAAAGCATTGCTGCTTTTTTGAAAGCAAATAGATTCAATCAAGCAGGCTTCCTATTTCAATCAATCTTTCCCCTAAGAAACTAATACTGTTATTTAAATCAACATACTAAATCAACAAAAGGAATATTTATATACCTTTAAACTTTAGAAGACTTGAAGTGGTTTTTAAACCAAAGTTATTTTTACTGCTTTTTTGAATTCCGCTGCAAAGATACGTACTTTTTTGGCTATCTGTACACCCTAGTAGGCGTATAGTAAATAAAATATAGATTTGCTAGATATATAACCTACCGATTATCAGTATTTTAACCCATTTAAGTATTTTTATCAAAGTAAATGCTTTTATTAGAAATCTTTTCTATATCTTTGCAGCGTAAACAACAAAAATCGTACAAAAGGATAAAAAATGAAGCAGTACATACTTTTATTATTCATCATGATACCACTTCTCTCCTATGGCAAGACCGATGAGGAAAAGCTATTGGAGCGGGTTGACCACGCCATAGAAATGGACAGCCACTACAAGCAACAGAAAGAGAAGGAGCTCAAACGACTGAGACGACTGGCAGGCGATGCAATCACTGACGAGGAAAGGTTATGCTACCTCGACAGTCTCTTTCGTGCCTATAGTAACTATCGCTACGACTCGTCATGTGCCTATGTGAGTAAAGGACTCCAACTGGCAGAAGCTACCCATAACACCTTTTATATTACTTGCTTTAAAATACACCGGGCATCCGCGCTCTCGGTGGGAGGATTCTATGCCAAGGCGGAAAACATTCTGAAAACACTCGACCCTAAACAAATGCCCTACGAACAAAAGCTGTATTACTACTTCACCTATGCCTGGCTGTTCAATTACTGGGAATCTTACGCTGCCAAATCGGAATTTGCAAACGATTTCAAAGCCAAGAAGAAGTATTATATGAGAATTTTGCTTGATAACTTCAATGAAAAAGGCAAGAAGTCGGCTTATTACCAGTATCTGAAGGGAGAATATATCTTTCTCAGCTCTCCTACCCACAAAAGCGTCTTAGACCACTATCTCAATGCTTTCAAGAAGACGGCTAAAAATGACCGACTGCATCCTATGTCTGCATACGGCATAGCACGTTACTACAAAGGCCTCGAACGGTATGATCTGTATTTGAAGTATCTGGTAGAGGCTATAGAGTCTGATGGGATTTGCCAACTCAAGGAGACAATAGCCCTTCAAAAACTTGCCTATTTTCTCTACGAAACGGACAAAGACAACAGCAAGCGTGCCACCCGATATATTCAGCATTCCATGGAGGATGCCCAGTTTTTCAACAACCGCCTCCGTATGATAGAGATTTCAAACATCCTGCCAGTGATTACTACAAGCAACCAGCAGGCTGCAGAACGTTCCCGTACCCGAATGGAGATTGGACTCATCTGTGCCTGCATCATCTTAACCATCATTCTGAGTCTTACGATAGCCAACACCAAACAGAAAAACAGTTTGAAGAAAAACCGACAGGAGATTGCGGCACAGAACAAACAGCTGGCTGAACTCAACAAGCGACTGATGGATACCAATAAGCGACGTGAAACCTACATGACTCTCTTTATGGATATCAGTGCCCTGTATATCCGCAAACTGGATGACTACAGAAAACTGGTGAGCAGAAAAGTAAAAGCCAAGCAGACAGACGACTTACTGAAGAGCATCAACAGTTTCAAGCTGGCAGAAGAGGAATCGTCTATGTTCTACATCCGTTTCGACAAGGCTTTCATGGAACTGTATCCGAATTTCGTTGAGGAACTGAATACACTTCTCAAGCCTGAGCACCATATCGTGCTGCCACCTTCTAATGAGCTGACAACCGAAGTAAGAATCTATGCCCTGATGAGACTGGGCGTAACGGATAGCCAGGAAATAGCAACCCTGCTGTACTACTCTACCCAGACCATCTACAATTACAAGTCGGGAATGAGAGCCAAGGCGCTCAACAGGGAAACCTTCGAGTCGGATATCAACCGACTCTGCCACATTATATAATAAGTAAGTTCCGCACGCCCTGAGGGCGTACGGAACTTACTTATAAAAGATTAGTCACGATGGATAACGGTTCCGTTAGCCTGATGGGTAGCAAGAACCAGGACTTCTGCAATCTGCACATGTTCCGGAGCACTGGCAGCATAGAAAGCCACATCCGCAATATCATCACCATTCAATGGTTCGATACCCTGATAAACACTGGCAGCACGCTGATTATCTCCATGGAAACGGACATTAGAGAAATTCGTCTCCACCAAGCCGGGCTTGACATTGGTAACACGCACCTTGGTATGAGCCACATCAATACGCAAGCCATCGGTGATAGCCTTGACGGCAGCCTTGGTAGCACAATATACATTGCCACCAGCGTAAGCCGCATCACCAGCCACACTACCTATATTAATAATGTGTCCATGATTACGTCTCACCATACCAGGAACAATCAGACGAGTCATGGTGAGGAGTCCCTTGATATTGGTATCAATCATCTGATCCCAATCCTCGAAACTACCCTGATACTCAGGTTCCAGACCACGAGCCAAGCCTGCATTATTGATCAGCACATCAATATTGCGCCAACCCTGCGGAATATAATCCACAGCCTTTCTTGCCGCTTCACGGTTACGCACATCAAAAGCCAGAGCAAGGACCTGTACCCCCTCTGCCTCCAACTCTTTCTTGAGAATTTCCAGTTTTCCGGTGTTTCTACCCGTAATGATCAAATTGTAGCCACCTCTTGCAAAGCGGCGTGCACAACCCTCGCCAATTCCGCTGGTTGCACCTGTGATAAGAGCAATTTTCATATACTTTGAACTTTGATATTTGAACTTTGAACTTTATGATTAGTTTGCCTGGAGCAAAATCTTCCTGATTTCTCTATGATTCCATTATAGGATGAGAACTCTCACTTCGGCATTCGCCATTTTCTCTATCTGATTCATCGGGCATTTGTAATACACACTCTGAATCGCCTTGTTGATGATACCATGACCAACTGCGAGTATCGTCTTATCAGGATACGCCACCTTCAACCAAGTGAGGAAGTTCTGTGCCCTCGACTTCATCCGCTCCAGGGTCTCGACATTATCCGGCCAATCCTTCGGATCTTTGGGAAGAGAAGGAATGAACTTACCCGTAAAATCTCCCCAGTCACGTTCTCTGATTAAAGGAGTCGTCTCTATTCTCTGGAGAATATCGTCTTCCGTCAAGAATGTAGAAGCATCTGCAGTTCCCTTCAAGTGCATTTCTGCCTCCAAATGGGGACGGGCAATGATGGCACAAGTCTGCATGCTGCGATAAAGATCGCTCGAAACGAAGACGTCAATGTGGTCATTTGCCATTTTCCTTGCCACTTCTTCAGCCTGCTGAATGCCCACGTCATTCAGCCTTCCTGGAGTCTGCCCCTGCATAATCTGGGCGGCATTATCCATGGTCTCACCATGTCGAACTAAATATAGCTTTGTCATATTGAATATTGATCATCATCAGATGGCCATTCACCCATCTATTTTATTTTTGCTTACAAAATTACTGATAATAATTGAAATGAAGGAATAAATTGCGTTAAATATGATATAAAAGCGAGAGAAAAAACTTGTGGTATCAAAAATCTTTCGTACTTTTGCAATAGAAAGGAAATACTTTTCAAGAAAAGGAAACGCAATATTGCAACACAACATTATAAATCAATTGATATGAAAGTAATACAAAGTTCATTATTTCGAGCCTTATGCGCCATCATTGTAGGTGCTCTACTCATACAATACAGAGAACAGACAGTCACCTGGATTACCATTGCCATCGGTGTATTGTTTTTCCTCTCAGGCGTATTCTCATTACTCAGTTATATGAGTGCCAAGCGAAATGCAGAGAAAATGAAGGGACAGTATCTCTACGATGCACAAGGCAACCATATCATAGGTATGCGCCCTAACTTTCCTCTTGTAGGACTCGGTTCTCTCATCTTCGGCCTGGTACTGGCACTGATGCCAAATGTATTCATTGCCTGGCTGATGTTTATTCTCTCGACAATACTGATTATGGGCGCCCTTACCCAAATGGCGAATCTGGTATCTGCAGCCAAGATGGGCAGAGTGGGCATTGTATATTGGTTGATGCCTACACTCCTGCTGCTGTTGGGGTTGTTCACCCTCTTCAGCCCATCATCCATTGCCTCTGCCCCATTACTCGTTATCGGATGGGCAATGCTGGTATATGGCGTAGTAGAAGCCGTCAATGCCCTGAAGGTTTCCAACAACCGACGCAGATGGCAGAAGACACAGGAAATACAAAAGAGATAATACGAAAAAAGCTTCCATCATAGGATTCATATCCGAATGATAGAAGCTTTTATGGTTTTAATCTACCAATCCCTCTACATATCTGCAGAGAATACCGATACCGGTAGCATTCTCTCCTCCCTGAGGAATGATGATGTCTGCATAGCGCTTGGTTGGTTCGATAAACTGTTCGTGCATTGGCTTGAGCACCTTCAGATAACGATCTACCACCATGGAAACCGTACGCCCCCGATCGATGGTATCACGCTGAATGTTACGGATCAGGCGCTCATCGGCATCTGTATCCACAAACACCTTCAAGTCCATCAAATCACGTAATTCCTTATCCACCAAAGTCATGATTCCCTCTATGATTATCACTGGCTTAGGTTCTACATGAATCGTTTCCTTCTCGCGGTTACACTTCAGATAACTATAGGTAGGCTGCTCGATTGCCTTACCGGCACGAAGGTCGGCAAGCTGCTGATGAAGCAACTTCCAATCGAAGGCATCTGGATGATCGAAGTTGATGGCTCTACGCTCTTCCTCAGTCATGTGGGTTGTATCATTATAATATGAATCCAGAGGAACAACTGCCACGAAATGAGGAGGCAAAGCTTCCACCAATCTCTTGACTACGGTAGTCTTACCGCATCCGGTACCACCAGCGATACCGATCACTGTTACTTTATTTTCTGCCATATCTCTTATTTTTCCAATATATCATTAAACATTTTCCGATAATACTCCGCCTTCTTCTCTACAGCCATCGGATAAGCCCTACTGCTGCTAGGCATACGATAGAGACGGAACTTACGGTTTTCGAATTCAAACTCCACAAATCCTCCCATCTCCGGTTTTTCCCTGATACCGAAGTGATCGGAAAAGACTTTGGTTGCCAGTTGTCCAGCAGTAAGTACCGCCGTGCAATTAGGCAGGGAACGGAGCATGCCGTCCAGGTCGGAAGGCTGAACCACCTGCAAGTCTTTGTCAGATGCCGTATTCTTGGTACGGATTACCTGCTGGGCAGTATCATAGATAGCCACCCCCTTCTGCATCAGGAACTCCTTGATGGCATCCAGGCGATAAGTCTTGTGCTCCACATCTACGAAATGAAACTTGTCATCAAAGTAGATGATACCGAAGATTCGCCACATATCATTCTGGAAATTAGGATAATACCAGGGCATACACCAGCGCTTTTCTGCCGGCGGAAAGGTTCCGAGCATCAGCAACCTGGCATTGCCCGGCAACCATGGTTCAAAAGGATGAGACTCTAACATTTCTACTTCTTTTTTACCAGATACAATACTACAGGCAAGTGGTCGCTGTATCCATTCAGCCATTTACCGCCAGCCTTGGTACGCAACGGCGCTCCCTGATAACGACCCTCCTGCTGGATGAGATAATCTCTGCGGAACACCTGATGATTCCAGTACTTCAGACTGCGATAGCCCTTCTTCTTTCCATCCTTGTTCAGAAGATTAGGAGTCAGCACAATCTGATCGAAGAGATTCCATTTTCCCCTGTAGTAAAGAGTTCCTTTTGCTTCCTTTGCCAGGATGTTATACCAAGGGTTATACACATCCCCCTCACCTACTTCTGAGATTTCCGACTTGGCACGGAGAACCTCATACATGCTCTTGCTGGTAGGATCATCGTTCATATCTCCCATCACAAACACCTTCATTTCAGGATTCAGGCGAAGCAGGGAGTCTTTCACAGCCTTGGTCTGACGGGCACCACTCTCACGATAGAAAGAACCGGAGAACTGACTTGGCCAGTGACAAACGATGACCGCCACATCATCCCCCGCCATCTCACCTCTCACCGTAAGAAAACCACGGGTATAAAAGGCAGAATCCTTTGCCAACTCCTGCACATAAGGAACCAGCTTCACATTCTTCACCGTAAAAAGAGCCGGATTATAAAGCAGTGCACAGTCGATGCCTCGCTTATCCGGACCTTCGATATGGCAGAACTGCATATTGCGAGCCTTCAAAGGCGGCTGGGCAGTAAGGTCTCTCAGTACATTGGCATTCTCAACCTCGGCAAGACCGATGAAGGCGCAACCTGCATCAGGCAGCACATCCGTACCCATATCAGCCAAGGCACGAGACATATTCTTCAACTTACTCGTATATTTCTCGCTATTCCATCCCTTAGCAGGCAGATACTCATCATCATTCTTGCCGGCATCATGACAGGTATCAAAGAGATTCTCCTGATTATAGAATCCAACAGCATAAACCTGGAACTTTTTAAGGTTGAATTTCTGCTCCGCTTTCTGCGCCCAAGCACCCAAGCCAGCCATGAGCAGGGCTGCCAATAATAGCATTTGTCTTTTCATTCTTTTTCTCGCTTTAAAGTTATAACTATATGATACATCATCTGATGTTCTCAAACTAATATGCAAAGATACCGCATTAATTACAATTATCATCATAAATGGGAATAAAATTTTGAGTTTTCATTCATTTTTAACACATCCAGCCCCCTTTTTACCACTCTAAAAGATCATTTTCCACCTTATTTATATACACACAGACATCTAAATCCCCAATATTTCTAAAAAACACCAGGAAATATTTGGTGATTTCAGGAAAAAGCAGTAACTTTGCACCCTGAATTAGGTAAAGGCTATAATGGGCATGCCCTGAAGAGGGACATGAAATGATGTGAAAGCATCCCCATAACGTCTATTTTTTAACAAATTAATAATAAATAAAAGAAAAATGAAAAAAGGTATTCATCCAGAGAACTATCGTCCTGTAGTATTTAAGGATATGTCTAACGGCGATATGTTCCTCTCTCAGTCAACATGCAAGACTAACGACACTGTAGAGTTCGAGGGCGAGACTTATCCAGTTGTTAAGATTGAAATTTCCAGCACCTCTCACCCATTCTACACAGGTAAGAGCAAGCTCGTTGATACTGCTGGTCGCGTTGACCGCTTCATGAGCCGTTACGCTAAGTTGAAGAAGTAATATATATACCTTTTTTAATAAGGATATATAATATCGAAAGATAGAAAGTGCATTCCAACGTAGTTGCATATACGTAGGAATGCACTTTTTTGTGTTTATACCAATCAGGTATTCAACCAAAAAGAGAGCCAAGATGGACTATCCCATCCTGACTCTCCATACTATGTGAAATAAAAGCTTTCAGTAAAACTATCTTCTCTTGTTCAATTGCTTCACCGTGCCAGCCATTGGCTTCATGGTTACTCCACTACCGAATGAAGTGACAGCTGATGCTGAACGTGTAAGCTTCTTGGCATAACCGGTAGTAGAAACCTCAGATAAATCGAAGTAGATGATATCCCCCTTCACCTTACCGGTACCAATCATATAACCATAGAAGGTATTATAATTCTTGCCCTTCTCGGCACCGAGATGGAAACCGTACTGGCTAGCACCTGCATCCAACACGAAGGTGGCACCACTGGCATACTTCAGGTAGATATCTCCATTGTTATCGATATACCAGGAGAATTTCAGGGTCTGCTGATCGGTAACATTACCCTGATTATCATGAACCTCATCTATCTCCACACCACTTCCACTCAGGGCATCGCTCTGGTTTCCGCTCTGATAGAATATCATATTGGCATAAAACTCATCATAGCCTCTTGACATACCATCATCCTGGATATAAGAATACTTCACCGGACCATACCACTCACCAACCAAGGTCATCGCCTCATCGATCAGATCATCATCATGTGATCCTTGCGAACCTTCATACCAATAATCCTGGTTCCATCCCCAGCCACCATGGTTGTAATCATCGTACCATCCATAAGGATCATCCCAATAATCATCATCCCAAGGATCATCATCACAACTGGTAAACGTAAAGGATACCGCAGCTATCGCCATCAGCATCACGAAAAGTCTCATTTTTCTCATATCGTAAGATTTTTATTTCATTGTTAATATCCGTACAGAACTCAGACCCTTAACAGATCTGGTTCCTTGAATGATGGTGCAAAGATAAGGCAATTTTTACACCTAGCAAAGGGAAAAGAGGAATAATCTAGGGGAAAATCCCTATTATATAACAGTTTTTCCCTACAAAACCTTGTCATTCTCAAAAAAATACACTATCTTTGCATCAATATTTATGCATATTTACCAACCAAGGACTGACAAATAGAATGACAAGAACAGATAATATGATTAAGAGAGCCATTTTTTGTAGCCTCCTCATACTCATAACCTCACTGCAGGTTATGGGACTCCCCTACTGCGATGTTCGCAAATTCTCCATCATCGACGGACTTGCCGCCAACACGATTTCCGGCATAACCCAGACACCCGACCGCCTGATGTGGTTCAGCACATGGAATGGAATCTCCTATTATGACGGAAATTCATTCCATACCTTCCGTGATGAGGCAGACGATATCGATCTTCTTTCCACCAACCGCTTCATGGGCATCTATGCAACAGCCAGAAACAACGTGTGGTGTATCACTGCGAGCAGACGCCTCTATGCCTACGAGACCATATTGTGTACCTTTATTCCTGTAGGTGACATCATCAATAAAACATATAACATCGATCTGCGCGTAGATAAGATTTATCCAATCAAACAAGGCAACACCTGGGTAACAACCCAGTCAGGCGATTATCTGATACGTATCAATGGACTCCAGAGAGAGGGAAATATTCCAGAACTCATCAAGGTCGGACAAGACGGACTCCGAAGCGGAAACGTATGGCATATCCGGGCAGATAAGAAAAAACGCGAATGGATTCTCACCGACAAGGGAACTACCATCTACCACCATCAATTCAGCACCCCCATCCCCTTCAAATGGGTAAGAGAAGTGGGCGATAATATCTTCCTTGCCACCCAAGATGGACGCCTCGCCGTATTCGATGAGAACAACAAGCTGAATATGATACCACTCCCAGCCGGAGTAACCCGCATCAATCAGCTCAAGAACACTGGCTATCAGCTCCTGATAGCTACTAACCTGGGAATGATCATCTACAATCCACGCACCTTCAAGACAGAAATCATCAACGTACAAAGCCCTGGCCAGCCATTAGCAGAGGTAAAGAATATCTATACGGATGATTTCGGTATGGTATGGGTATTTACGGATGGTATGGGTGTAACCCTGGTAAATCCAAAGACTTCAACCAAGCAATGGCTGTTTGCCGACCAACAGGATCCTATGGACCGCACCACCTCCGACAGTTTCTTCATCACCCAAGATGAAAACAAGACTCTATGGATTGTGCCGAATGGAGGAACCTTCAGCTACTTCGACCGCAAAGCCGGCAAACTGGTACCTTATCTCCTGAGGAGCAACTCTTCGGGCAACTACCGTGTGCCTACGATCGGAAAGCATTTCCTTTCCGATCAGGGAATCCTCTGGATAGCAGGCACTCACGATCTTACCCAGGTAGCCTTCAAGAACCATACGTATCGCTTAAACAAACTGGAGAATGGAGAAGCAGAAGTACGTGCACTCTGCAATACTCCAGAAGGATACCATTGGACCGGTTATGCGAATGGTGTCGTGCAAGTAACTGACAGTAAGTATCAAACCGTAGGTTATCTGGCTCCAGGCGGTCAGATTGTACCTAACCAGGTGCCATTCTGTCCATATCCAGTATATTCAATCTTCTGTGATACACGGGGCAGGATGTGGATAGGAACCAAAGGCAACGGACTCTATGTCCGGTCGCATGAAGGCGTAAGCCATTACGAGCACAATCCAGCCAACAAGGCATCGTTACCGCACAACGACATTTATGATGTAGTAGCTGACCGCCATGGCAGAATATGGGTTGCCACCTATGGTGGCGGACTGGCTCTTGCCCAAGAAGGCGAAACTGGTCTATTCTTCTACAACAGGAACTTTGGTTTGCCATGGCCTAAGAATAGTTTTGCAAATATACGATGCGTTTTCTGTACCCCTACAGGAGAAATTCTGGTAGGTACCACAGACGGTCTCATTACATTCGGCGATAACTTCAGGAATCCGCAACAGATCAAGTTCTATCAAACCTGCTATATTCCCAACGATACCACATCATTGGCAGCCAACGATGTCAACTTTATCATAGAGCATAGCAATGGCAAGACCTACTTCTCTCAGTTAGGAGGAATTCTGGAAAGCATCGTCAACAAGAAACTGCTGCAGGACAATTTGAAAACAAAGTATTTCAAGAACATCAACTATAATGAGGGTATCGTGCAAAGCATGATAGAAGATAACGAGGGCAACCTATGGGTAATCCGTGAGTCGAGTATCGACAAATGTAATCTGAAGACAGGAAAGACCACCGTTTTCGGTCCGAACGACTTCGATTACAACATCTCCTTCACCGAGGCTCGCCCTACCCATGATCCAGCCACGAACGACATTTCCGTAGGAACTCCATTCGGATGGCTGACCTTCAATCCAGCTACCCTGAAGAAGAGTCAATACCAGGCTCATATCATCTTCACTTCGCTGCACTTTACCGGCGAAAGCGAGTCTATCCCTATCCTGCATAGCGAGAAGATCGTGATTCCAGCCAACAAGCGAAACCTGACCATCAGCTTCGCTTCGCTCGATTATTCACGTAAGTATCAGATGAAATACCGCTATCGACTGGAGGGACATACTCCTCCAGGAAAATGGATTGACAATGGTAGCAGCAATACTATCGGCTTCAACCGAATCTCACAGGGAGACTATATTCTCAAGGTATCAGCCACCAACTCCCATGGTGTATGGAGCAAGTACATTGCAGAACTTCCTATCGAGGTACGTCCTACTTTCTGGGAAAGTGTATGGGGCAGATTCACCCTGCTGCTAATGCTCGCTGCAGTAGTGGCAAGTATATTCTACTCCTATAACAGGAAGCAGCGTGAAAAGCTGGAGCACGAAATGAGTCTGATGAAGAACGACTTCTTCAGCGATGCCAGCCATAAGTTGCGCACCCCGCTGACCCTGATTGGCGGACCACTGCAACACGTCCTGGAAACAGAGCACGGCATCACCCGAAACAGTAGGGAAATGCTCGTCATTGCCCTGAAGAACTCAAGAGAAATGCTGAATATGCTCAACAAGGTACTGAGATTCGACGACAATGCCAACTTCCTGGTCAACGGCGGACTCAACGAAAACGTCAATGAGGAAGGCAATGAGATGGAAAAAGTTGAAGGCGAAATAGACGACACCACCGTATCCAAGTACCTGAAGGAATTGGAAGAAGAAAAGAAAAAAGAAAAGGCAAAGCACGAAGAGGAGGAAAACCAGAAGGGTACAGCCTCTAACAAACCAAGCAAGAACCTCACCATTCTTGTTGTGGAAGACAACTCCGACCTGCGCCTATATCTCAACAGCGTACTCGAAGAAAAGTACAATGTGCTCCTGGCAGAAAACGGTAAGGTGGGTCTCTATAAGGCTCGTACAGAGATGCCAGACTTTATCCTCACCGATGTAACCATGCCTGTGATGGATGGTATCACGATGATACGTGAAATCAAGCAAGACCGTACCATCTCGCATTTACCTATCATCATCCTCTCGGCAAAAGCCAGTGTGGAAGACCAGTTGAAGGGATTCGAACAGGGAGTGGATGGCTATCTTACGAAACCATTCTCTACCTCCTACCTGATAGGACGTATCGAGGCTGCCATCAACAAACGCAAGGCTACGCAGACAGACATAGCCAAGATGATGAAGCAGAACGGAAAAGTTGGATATGCTGGAAAGACTGAAAATTCAGGAAATGCCGAAGCAGCAGAAATCTTCCAACCAGCTACAGAGCCAAGAAAGACGCTCAGTGAGCTGAACTTCGATATCCAGGAAAAAGAAAGAATGGCTGAGGAGAAAAAGTCGGAACTGAAGAGCTATGCATTCATGGAAAGTCAGATCAACGACAAGACCATGGGTAGGATTCTGAAGTACGTGACCGACAATATGGGCAGTCCAGACCTGAAGATAGACGACATCGCAGATGCCATCGGTATGAGTCGAAGTGTACTCTACAACAAAATCAAGCAGGCTGTAGGCATGACACCAATCGACTTCGTGCACCATATCCGAATCATGAGAGCCTGCGAATTGCTGCAGCAGACCAATGATCCGCTTACCAGCATCGCTTTCGAAGTAGGATTCAGCGACCCTAAGTACTTCTCCAAGGTATTCAAGAAAGAACTGGGTATTGTTCCTAGCGAATATCGCGAACGAACCAAGGAATAAAAGACTGGAAATTGTCTTCTATAAATCTATAGAATAGGCAGAACTTTTTGTTCTGCCTATTTTTGTGTTTATTCGGTAAAAAAAAAGCGTATAAAGCGCAAAAAAAATGGCAGAAGAGAACAAAAACAGGGCATTTAATACTTTTTAAGACGAAATACATAAAAATTAATATTGTTAATGATACAACTTAAAGAAAAAATGTGTATCTTTGCACCAAGTTCTTAGAAAAGTTAAATGATAGATTAATCGTAAGGCTTCTCTCCTATTTTATATTTTGAGTTAGGAAAGAAGACGAAAGAGTCCGGGGATTGTGAAATTCCCGGACTCTTTTTATTTCACCCAACCACCTTTATCCCCCCTATGCACCTTACAAATGATAACTCAGGCTATTTTTTTAGAAAATTTATGCAAACTATTTACTATTTCTAAAAGAAAAATAGTACCTTTGCACAATGATAATGATTCGGCGATAAAGGAACTTCTCCAAAGTCGAAGAAAAAGGGATAGAAATAAACATAAAATTAGATACAAATTAAAAATGAGAACCGTTTACGAATTCTCCGTTAAGGACAGAAAGGGAAAGGAAGTTTCCCTCAAAGAGTACGCTAACGAAGTACTGCTCATCGTTAACACAGCCACCAAGTGTGGCTTTACTCCTCAGTATGAGGAGCTGGAAAAGCTCTATGAGACATACCACCAGCAAGGCTTCGAGATACTCGACTTCCCATGCAATCAGTTTGGTCAGCAAGCTCCTGGTACTGATGAAAGCATCCATCAGTTCTGCAAACTTACATACGGCACAGAATTTCAGCGCTACAAGAAGATCAAGGTAAATGGTGATAATGCCGCTCCTCTCTTCAAATTCCTCAAGGAATGCAAAGGCTTCGCAGGCTGGGACGAGACTCATCCGCTCTACCCTGTTCTCGACAAGATGCTCTCTGAGGCTGATCCTAACTACAAGGAAAGCGCAGACATCAAGTGGAACTTCACCAAGTTCCTCGTTAACAAGAAAGGTCAGGTGGTGGCTCGCTTCGAACCTACTACCAGCTTCGACGTTATCGCAAAGGCCATCGAAGAGTGGCTTCAAGCATAAAAACAAAAACAAAAGCCAGCTTACATTCCTGTAGGCTGGCTTTCTTATTTCTTTTAATCTTTAATCTACCTGAGGTACAGTCTGGAGGAACTTATTGATTTCCTCATCACTCACCCTATAATCATGCAAATCTCCATTGAGATAGCTTTCGTATGATGGCATATCAATGAGACCATGACCAGAAAGACAGAAGAGAATCACGGTATTCTTACCCTCTTCAGTAGCCTTCTTTGCCTCACGGATTGTTGCAGCAATGGCATGACAGCTCTCTGGAGCTGGAATGATACCCTCTACACGGGCAAAGAGCATACCTGCCTCGAAAGCTTCTGTCTGGGCTACATCTACACCATGCATATAACCATCCTTGACCAGCTGAGAGATAATCATGCCGGCACCATGGTAACGGAGACCACCTGCATGGATGTTGGCTGGCTTGAAGTCATGACCCAAGGTAAACATAGGCAACAGCGGAGTATATCCAGCCTCATCACCAAAGTCATATTCAAACTTTCCACGAGTCAACTTAGGACAGCTCTCTGGTTCTGCAGCGATGAACTCGGTATGCTTCTCACCCTTCAGGTTATGACGCATGAATGGGAAGGCAAGTCCACCAAAGTTACTACCGCCACCAAAACAAGCAATCACCTTGTCAGGATACTCACCCGCCATCTCCATCTGCTTTTCAGCCTCCAGACCGATGACAGTCTGATGCAAAGCCACGTGATTCAAAACAGAACCCAAGGTATATTTACAGCCAGGAGTGGTGGTAGCCAACTCTACAGCCTCAGAAATGGCTGTACCGAGAGAACCTGGATGATGAGGATCGCGGGTAATGATGTTCTTACCGGCGCGTGTACTCATACTAGGAGAACCCTCAACGGTAGCACCAAAGGTACGCATGATGCTGGAACGGTATGGCTTCTGCTGCATGGTAATCTTTACCTGATAAACGGCAGCCTCCAGTCCGTAGAGCTTGGCAGCATAGGAAAGGGCACAACCCCACTGTCCGGCACCCGTCTCTGTAGTAACATTGGTATCCCCCTCCTGCTTGCAGTAGTAGCACTGAGGAATGGCAGAGTTGATCTTATGTGAACCCAATGGTGTTGCACTTTCATTCTTGAAGTAGATATGTGCTGTAGTACCCAATGCTTCCTCCAATCCGTAGGCACGAACCAATGGTGTAGAACGGTAGAACGCATACTTTTCCTGTACATCCTCTGGAATGTCAATCCAAGCGTGCTCGGTATCAAGCTCCTGCTTAGAGCACTCCTTGTTAAAGATGTGAGACAAGTCGTCTGCACTGAGCGGCTTGTGAGTCTGTGGGTTCAACGGTGGCATAGGCTTATTAGGCATATCTGCCTGAATGTTGTACCACTGAGTAGGGATATCCTGCTCCTGGAGAATAAACTTTTTCTGTCTCATGTATATGTTTTTATTAAATTGTTAATTCTAGGCACAAAAGTACAAATAAAAAATGAAATACAGAAATATTCCCTGTTTTTTTAACGAATTTGATGTATTTTGAGCATAAAATAGGAGTAATTATTATCGTATAAGGATTATTTAATGTTTTATAAGTGTACTTTTATCAGTTTTCGCCCCTACTAACAACAATTATTCCCCCTATGTTTTTCATTTTCTTCGTACCTTTGCATCAGTTAAAACAAAGGCGTTGTGAAACGCTATTCATCATCTTTTACTTATACAAAAAATATAAAGCATCGGAATATCTGATAAGAGAATCAGAATTCCAATGCTTTTTTTATTGATTTCAGTTCACGCTGAAAAACTTGCAGAAGTTTCACTTCTAGTCATTCACCTTGATCTGAGAAATGAAACTCAGCAGATTCTTTGCCTGTTCCACACTCTTCATATCACGGATGCGAAGGAATCGCTTGTTGTTCTTTTCCTTCAAGGCACAATCCTGGATATGGGTAGTGGCATAAGCGAGTACACGGGAGAACATCTCGCTGCGATAGAACGGACTGTTCACATTGCTCACAAACTGAAGCTGCATGGTACCCTGCTTGAGCATAATCTTCTCACAACCCAGCGACTTGCCCAGTCGGCGCAGACCTACCACACACATCAGCTCATCCGCCTCCCTAGGAACCGGACCGAAACGGTCGATCATTCGCTTACGGAATTCAGCCACCTCCTCTTCACTCTGCAGATGGTCGAGTTCGCGGTAGAGCAGCATTCGCTCAGAACTACCCGGCACGTAGGTATCTGGGAAATAGGTCTCCAGATCACTCTCCACGGCACAGTCATCCACGAAGTCATCACCCGTGAGCAATTTTCCTTCATCCATCTCCTGCTGATACAGGTCGTTGAACTCCTCGTTCTTCAACTCGGTGACAGCCTGGGAGAGAATCTTCTGATAAGTCTCATAACCCAGGTCTTCCATGAATCCACTCTGTTCAGAACCCAGCAGATTGCCTGCACCACGAATATCCAAATCCTGCATAGCCAGATTAAAACCGCTACCCAGGTCGCTGAAGGTTTCCAGTGCTTCCAGACGGCGACGGGAATCCTGAGAAAGATAGATCTTAGCCGGAGCTATCAGATAGCAGAAAGCCTTCTTGTTGCTACGTCCTACCCTACCTCTCATCTGATGCAGGTCGCTCAATCCGAATCGGTGGGCATCATTCACGATGATGGTATTGGCATTGGAAATATCGATTCCGTTCTCTACGATGGTAGTAGAAAGAAGCAGATCATAGTCGTAATTGATGAATCCCATGATGATCTTCTCCAGTTCCTCCGGCTTCATCTGTCCATGTCCGATGGCTACGCGGCAGTCTGGCACCAGTTTTTCGATGAGCAATTTCAGCTCGGTCAGTTTGGCGATACGGTCGCAGACGAAGAACACCTGACCGTTACGGCTCATCTCAAAATTGATGGCATCGGCAATCACCGACTTGTCGAAGGTGATTACCTCGGTCTGGATAGGATAACGGTTAGGTGGCGGTGTACGCATGATACTCATATCGCGGGCTCCCATCAGCGAGAACTGCAGGGTTCTCGGAATCGGAGTAGCACTCATGGTAAGGGTATCCACATTCACCTTCAGCTGGCGAAGCTTTTCCTTGGTAGATACACCAAACTTCTGCTCCTCATCAATGATCAGCAGTCCCAGGTCGTGCCACTGTACAGATTTCGATATCAGTTTGTGGGTACCAATCAGGATATCCACCTTGCCCTCCTTCAGTTCTTCCAGAATACGCCTGGTATCCTTGGCAGTACGGGCACGGCTCAGATATTCCAGAGAAACAGGAAGTCCCTCCAGTCGATGCTTGAAGGTCTGGTAATGCTGGTAGGCAAGCACCGTGGTAGGCACCAGCACAGCCACCTGCTTTCCATCGCAAGCCGCCTTGAAGGCAGCACGGATGGCAACTTCCGTCTTACCGAATCCCACATCTCCACACACCAGACGGTCCATCGGCCTACCGCTTTCCATGTCTTTCTTCACGTCAGCCGTAGCCTTGCTCTGGTCGGGCGTATCTTCATAAAGGAATGAAGCCTCCAGCTCATGCTGCAGATAACTGTCGGCACTATAGGCAAATCCCTTTTCACGCCGGCGTTGCGCATAGAGTTTGATCAGGTCGCGGGCGATATCCTTGATTCGCTTCTTTGCCTTCTCCTTCAACCGGTCCCAGGCACCTGTTCCCAGGGTAGAGAGGCGTGGCGGTTCACCGGTATCGCTTCTGCGGTATTTACTGATCTTATAGAGCGAGTGGATGCTCACATCCACCTTGTCGTTGTTCTTATACACGATGCGGATCATCTCCTGATAGCTGTCGCCGGTAGGCACACGCACCAGTCCGCCGAACTTTCCGATACCATAATCCACATGCACGATGAAGTCGCCATAATCCATCTCCTGCAACTCCTTCATGGTGAGCGCCATCTTTCCGGCTCTTGCCGAGTCTGAACGGAGGTTGTATTTATGGAATCGGTCGAAGATCTGGTGATCGGTAAAGAAGCAGGCATGCTTCTCATGGTCCACGAATCCCTCGTGGATGGTTTTCTCTACAGGGGTAAACCGGATCTGATACCTTTTCAGCTCCTCACTGTCGAAGATATCCTTCAGTCGTTCCTGCTGCTTCTGGCTGTCTGCCAATATATATAAGGTATAGCCCTGGAGCTGATAATCTTCAAGAGTCTGGGCGAGAAGATTGAAATTCTTGTGGAACAGCGGCTGCGGCGCCATATCAAAAGCGATGAGAGCCTGGTTATCACCCTTGGCTGTCAACAGATGCTCCTGCTTCCTGGCAACATCACCCTCAGACTGCTTACCGAATTCAATACGCACGTGCTCAACCAGCGCATGCTGAAAATCTGAAGCGGAAACGAGATTCAGCTCAGCCTTCATCTCCCTTCTGATCTTCTCAGCCTCCATCTCGGTGGCACCTTCCAGCTGTTCGGTAAGACTCTGGGTAGAGAAACCATCCTTGTAAATCTGCTCTATGCGGTCGTGCAGCAGCGTATAGTCATTCATCACCACGAGTGCATCCGCATTCAGGAAATGGAGAAAACACTGCTTCACGCTCTGTTCGGCAGCAAGTTCCGGAACGATTTCGATGGCATCACGCTTATCCTTCGAAAGCTGGTCTTCGATGTTGAAGGTGCGGATGGTATCAATCTCATCACCGAAGAAATCGATACGGAACGGATATTCGCAACTGTAGGAATAGACGTCGAGGATACTTCCACGAACGGCAAACTGACCCGGTTCATAGACGTAATCAGTCTCCTGAAGTCTGAAATCACGCAACTGACGCAAGATATCTACCTGTGCAATCTGTTGTCCGACAGCAAGTTTGAGAATCCTCTCATCCAGAATCTGCTTGGAAACCACGAGTTCTGCCAGGGCATCCGGATAAGAAACTATATAGATTTGCTTGCCAGCCGACAATCGTGCCAGCACTTCCGTTCTCAGGATTTCGTTAGCCGCATCCCGCTGACCATACTTGATGGCGCGTCGGTAGCTGGAAGGAAAGAAAAAGGCGCTCTCCTGTCCCAGCATCTGCGTAAGATCATGATAGAAATACCCCGCTTCATCTGCATCATTGAGCACGAAAAGCACGGTGCGCTTCATCTTAGCCTGCAGCGAACCGAAGAACACCGAGGCAGAAGAGCACACCAATCCCTGAAGAAAGACAGAATGAACCGACTTCTTCTTCAATAAATCAAAGAGGGCATTCGCCTGTGGCGAACGCCCGTATAGTTTTGCAATTTCCTGTAATGTCACTTTTACTTCAATTTCGGATATTTCTTGAACCATCCATCGAGACGCAGTCTCATCACGCCGAAGAAAGCCTCTCCAAAGATACCGCCACTCATCTTGCTCACTCCCTCACGGCGATTCACAAAGATAACCGGCACCTCCTTGATCTTGAAACCAATCTTATAGGAAGTGAACTTCATCTCAATCTGGAAACCATAGCCCTTGAAGCGGATGGCATCAAGATTGATGGTCTCCAATACCTTGCGGCGATAGCAGACGAATCCTGCGGTGGTATCATGTACCTGAAAACCGGTAACAAAACGCACGTACTTGGAAGCGAAATAGCTCATCAATACGCGACCGATAGGCCAGTTCACCACGTTGACTCCCGAAACATAACGGGAACCGATGGCTACATCATAGCCCTCATCGTGGGTAGCCGCATAGAGGCGAGGCAGATCATTAGGATCGTGGCTGAAGTCGGCATCCATTTCGAAGATGAAGTCATAACCCTGCTTCAGTGACCATTTGAAGCCCATGATATAAGCAGTGCCCAAGCCCAGCTTACCCGAACGCTCCAGGATATGGAGACGGTCGGCAAACTCATCGGCAATCAGCTTCTTAACGATGGCAGCTGTTCCGTCCGGACTACCGTCATCGATAACAAGGATGTCGAATTTCTTCTCCAGGCCAAAAACGGCACGGATGATTTTCTCTATATTTTCCTTTTCGTTGTATGTAGGAATGATTACAATACTGTCACTCATAATGTTCTAATTTAATATATTTATTGGTCAGGATTCTCCACGAATCCCTGATATTCCTTCACCAGTCCACCCATGATGGCATCATAGCTCTTGGTCATCTGGTTCTTGATATTCTCAGGACCCTTGCCCATCGGCTCAATCGGTTCATGGATGGTGAGCTTCAGCGGATGCCAGAATGCCCAGTAGATATCCTTCATGCGGGGCTTGACGTCGAAACTGCCATTGATGGTAAGCGGACATACCGGCAACTGCAATTCGTCGGCAAGCATGAAGGCACCTCGGCGGAACACGCCCATGTGACCGGTAAAGCTGCGGGCACCCTCCGGGAATACCACCAGCGACATACCCTCCTTCAATACCTCGCGCGCCCTGTCATAGGAAGCACGGATCTTGGAAGGTCCACTCTTGTCGATAAAGATATGATGAGCATACTCACAAGCCAAACCTACCAGAGGAATCTTGCGGATACCCTTCTTCATCATCCACTTGAAGTTACGTCCCAGGAAGCCGTAGATCAGGAAGATGTCGAAAGCACCCTGATGATTGGCTACAAACACATAACTCTGATTCTTCTTCAGATGTTCCCTACCCTCTACCTTCACCGGCAGCAGAAGGATACGGATCCACAGGATAGACCACCACTTGCCGGGATAATATCCCCAGAAGTGACCATTGCCCAGTCTGCAGCCTATCACGGTAGCAAGACTGGTCAGAATGCTCGCCAGAACAAGAATCGGCAAACATATCAAAAGCTGATATAATCGATATAAGTATTTCATAATCGCAATTTCATGAATTATTGGAAGATCGTGACTTGGTCATCTTATTTTCGTTTCAATGTGATGACTACTATTTCAGGAGTTGCCCCGATGCGGATCGGAATGGTTCCTCCCAATCCGGCTGTGGTATAGAGCTGGCATCCCTCGCGCTCATAGAGACCGTAATCGAAAGTCGAGAACATAGACGGGCGCAAGCCGAGAACAGAAACCTGTCCGGCATGGGTATGTCCGCTCAGGGTAAGCTGCGGAGCTACCAGCACGCTGTCCTTCGAACCATATATCTCGTTGATACGCGAAGGCGTCATGTCTTTCCACATCTCCGGAATATGCTGGAGCATCAGCACAAACTGTCCTTTCCGAATACCATAGAGTGCCTGTGCCACCTCTGCACGCGAAGGCTTCTTGAAGTTTTCGGTACCGGCTACATAGATGGAATCCTTGCCGCGATGCAGCACAAAGTGCTCATTCATCAGCAGATGCCATCCCATCTCCCGTTCCGTCTGCTGCACCTTTTCTTCTATCCTGCGGATTTCAGCCTCGTCATCCACATTCATATAATAGGTGTAATCGTGATTGCCCAATACGCTCACCACGCCATCCTTCGCCTTCAGACCACTCAATGTCTTCTTGAAAGGAACCAGTTCCTCCGGTCTCACATTCTGCAGATCACCCGTAAAGCAGATCAGGTCGGGATGCTGGGCATTGATGCTATCTACATCCCGCTGAGGCATGTGTCTGCGCCATCCATAATAGGAACCTACATGGATATCGCTGAAATGCACGATGCGGTAACCCTCAAATGCCTCAGGCAGATCGGGCACATAGACCGTGAGATGCTTCACCTGAAACTGTCGTACCCCCATCGTAAAGCCATAGATGAAACTGAAGAAAGCCCATACGGCAAGGATGATTCCTACCAGTTTTCCCCAGTTGCGTGCCCGATGCACACTGCCTCCAAACCTGCCATCCCCTTTTTTTGCCTTGAAGCGGCGGGAGAGCTTCATACATTCCCATCCCACAAAACTGGTGAAGGCAAAGACAAACTGCGGAACAGCCAGCAGTGCCATCATGACAAACCAGATGTCTATGAACACCGGATTGGCAGGCAGGAAGTCAGGCTCCAGGGTGAGATAGGCAGTGTATCCTATCACGATGGCAGCAGGCAACCAATATAGTATCTTTCGTTTTCCCTTAGGAATATGCAGGTATTTCCGGTCTATCCAGAGATAGGGCAATACCGTGAGCACAATCACGGGAATCAATAATCTAGCTATCATTGTTAAAAACTATCTTTTTATCTTCTCTAACTTCTGATTACTAACAACATCTACTCACCTTCTATTTCAGCAGGCTCGACTGCAGGAACCTTTTCATCAGTTCCACGGGAACGCCCCTACGGCGGGCATAATCCCTCAGCTGGTCATCCCCAATCTTACCCAGTTCGAAATATCTAGCCATGGGATGAGCGAACATCAGTCCCGACACACTGGCATGGGGTGTCATCATTCCGCTTTCCGTGAGTCGGATGCCCACCAGCTTCATATCGAGAAGCTGGTCGATGAGGAAATTTGCACTCGTATCCGGCAGCGAAGGATAGCCGATGGCTGGTCGGATGCCCTGATACTCCTCCCGATGCTGCTGTTCGATGGTAAGATGTTCATCGGGTGCATAGCCCCAGTAGGTCTTTCTTACCTCTTCGTGCAGTTTCTCGGCAGTAGCCTCTGCCAGTCGGTCGCTCAGGGTCTGTGCCAGCATGTTGAGATAATCATCGTACCGGTAGGCATCCATGATTTCTCCATCTACCGTAGAACAGAACACCCCGATCTGGTCTTTCTCCCCGTGAGCCAGCGGACGGATGAAATCAGCCAGACAGAGATTCGGTGCGCCCGGAGCAGAAGGATGCTGCTGGCGGAGCATCGGAAAACGGAGCTGCTGATCCTGGAACAGGATATCATCCCCATCGCTGTTGGCATCGAAGAGCTGGAAGATGGCATGGCAGTGAAACCTGTCCTCCCAGGAGGCAAGCATATCCAGCGCTTCCTGCTGCATCTTCTCCTTGTCGCAGCGTGGCTTTCCGCTCAATCCCCAGGTATGATAGAAATAGAGCCAGTTGATATAGGGCACCAGCTCTGATATTCTGTATTGCCTAATGATTCTATCTTTTGTCATAAGTCAACTCCTCACCACGATAAGCAGCATCAAAAGCACCCTTGTTGTAGATCAGGTGACCATTGCAGAAGGTCTGCTCCACCTGCCACTGATATTCATGTCCCTCCATCGGACTCCACTTGCACTTGCTCTGGATGACATCCTTTGTAACGGTCCATGGAGAATGAGGCTTCACGATGACGATATCTGCCTGATAACCCTTGCGCAGGAAACCACGCTGGGCTACCCGGAAGAGCAGAGCCGGCTGATGTGCCATCAGCTCAACCATCCGTTCGATGGTAAGCACGCCTTCATCTACAAGTTCCAGCATGGAAACGAGCGAGAACTGCACCATCGGCATACCCGAAGCCGCCTTGGCACATCCCCCCTGCTTATCCTTCCACTCGTGTGGAGCATGGTCGGTACCAATAGTGGCAATGGTTCCGTCGCTGAGCGCCTTGCGCAAGGCATCACGGTCTGCCAGGGTCTTGATGGCAGGATTGCACTTGATGAGTGCCTTCTTCGTAGCATAGTCGGCATCCGAGAAGACGAGATGCGCAATCACCGCCTCTCCGGTAATCAGAGAAAGAGGGATGCCATCTCCGGAATGCTCATTCGCCATTCCGTTCTGATGGGCGAAGAGCTCCAGCTCCCGGGCTGTCGTAACATGGGCGATATGCAGACGGGTACCAAACTCGCGGGCTAATTCCACAGCGAGCTTGCTGCTCTCATAGCATGCCTCTTCGCTGCGGATTTCCGGATGATGCTCCACGGCAGGATCCTCTCCGTACTTAGCCTTAGCCTCTGCCATGTTGCGGTTGATGATTCCGGTATCCTCGCAGTGCGTCATCACCGGCAGGTTCAGGTCCTTAGCCGTCTTGAAGACGCGCTTCAGCGATACCATCTTATCCACCAGCATATTACCGGTGCTGGAACCCATGAAGAGCTTGATGCCAGGCACATGGTGCATATCCAGCTGGGCAAAGGAATCCACGTTGTCATTGGTGGCACCATAGAAGAAGCTGTAGTTTACATGACTCTTCTCTGCGCCCAGCTTTCTCTTGTCATTCCACACCTGCAGTTCGGTAGTCTGCGGCACGGTATTCGGCATTTCCATATAGGAAGTCACGCCGCCATAGGCAGCCGCACGGCTCTCACTCTCGATGTCCGCCTTGCGGGTAAGTCCCGGCTCACGGAAATGAACATGGTCATCTATGACACCCGGCAAAACGAAACACCCCGTAGCATCCACTACTTCATCGTAGATGCCACGGGGAGCCATGCCTTCAAATATATCAGATATCACTTCACCATCGACAAGAAGATCACCCAGGAATGAGCGACCTTCATTGACAATAGTTCCGCCTTTAATTAACATTTTAGACATAGTATTTCTTTTTTCTAAAATTTGAATTTACTCTTTTGCTTCAGGAATGCTTGGCTTCGCCAGTTCGTTAGGCGTTGGTGCAGGAGCCGCATTCGGATCGGTCTGCGGAACCTCCATCTGTCCAGCCTGCATGCTTGGATCCATCTGTGATTCGTGGGTACCGTTCATGATAGCCTGGTTTTCCTGTGCTTTCTGGTAGTAATCCTTCACGTATGGATCGCTCTTGAAGTGCTCTGTAGCCTTGCTCATGATATCCTCTATCCATGGCGAAAGCATCGGATACTGGTTGCCCATGGTTACGAGGAAGAATACGCCTGGTCCCAAGACATTCTCGAAGTTGTCGGTAATGAAGGTAGTCACCAGCTTGTCCTCCTGCTCGGAGAGTTTCATCGCCTCAGCATTCAGTTGGGCAGTCACCGCCTGCATATCGCTTCCATTCATGATGGCCTGGTCGTGCTTATGCACCAGTTCCCGCTGCTGACTCTGCAGCTGCTGGTATTTCTTGAAGAATCCGAAGAGCTTGTCGTTGAGTGGCGTTCCACTTACTACCTGCTGTACATCGTCGAGTTTCACGGTAATGCTTCCCGCCTCCAGCACCAGCGGCAGAACAGGCTCATCGTCCATGAATACATTTGCCATTCTTGCAGAATCTACCGTTCCCTGGAAATGGAACTGTCCATGTACCACATCACAGGAGTCGATCTTGCTGAATTCGTTATTCTTTAAGATTTGAAGGTAGAGCATACGGCCATCCAGGGTACTCACGTTGGAAGTACCCGAAATATCGTAGCTACTGGCGCATGAGGTAAGCGCCACCAAGGTGATAAGTGCGTAAAATATCTTATTCATAAGCTTTATAATTCACATTCAGTGAACAAAAGTACAATCATTTCTTGAAGTACCGAAATAAATTGATGCAATTTAATTGAATATTACAAGTATTTATGTTTTATTTGCATTCTCCCCCCTTCATTTCGTGCGAAATGCGGAAGGTGGTGTAGAGTTCCAGGATAGATGCCACCAGCATCACCACGATCCACTTGCCGTAGAAGATGGAGTAAAAGAGCTGCGGATTGCCCAGCCATTTCTCGGTAAAGGTATAGACTGTATCCACCATCGAGATGCCGGCAAAGATAAAGAGGATGTTGGCTACATTCTGGATGCGCTTCAGGCGATGGATGACAGGCGACTTGCCCTCGTAGGTCTGCATCGACTGGATCACGCTGAAGAGCACGGTGCCCAGAAGGAACACCCAGCTCGTGGTTTCCACCAGCCAAGGATAAATCTGTTTCAGCACAAAGCTGCACGCACCGACAACCATCAGCACGCCGCCCAACAAAAGCAAAGCACTCTGTATTTTATTCAACTGTTTCATCTTTCTTCCTTTCTTTTTCTGTTCGTTCACACCTTATTATATATAGAAAGCGCTATATAGATAGCGTTACCGGATGGAATCCTTGTCCTCCTCGTTTTCATCTATTTCCACCGAACCGGGCAGGTCCGTGCTCAGCACGAAGATATCCTCATTGTCAGCCTTCATGAAGTAGCGTTCGCGTGCTATCTTGCCGAAGACTTCCGGTCCCTTGCGCATTTCCTTCAGGATGCGGAGATCCCGGTCATACTCCGTTCTGTACTTTTCTATCTCAGAACGCAGCGTGGCTATCTCAATCTGATACTTGATATGCTGGCGGATGCTATTGTCGTCAATGACACCCACTATCAAAACACCCGCAATTATCACTATAAGATATTTATAGTGAGCGAGATAATTCCATATAATACTTAACTTTTGACTCATTAATTTCCGAATTTGTTTGCAAAGATAATATTTTTTTGTTATCTTTGCATCACAATTAAGAAAAAATAATGTAAGTGAACGTATATTCAAGCAAAAAAGAATGGAAGAATACATAGTTTCGGCTAGAAAATACCGTCCGATGACCTTTGATTCGGTGGTTGGACAGAGTGCGTTGACTACCACATTGAAGAATGCAGTGAAGAGTGGCAAGCTTGCCCACGCTTATCTTTTCTGCGGTCCGAGAGGTGTGGGAAAGACCACCTGTGCCCGCATCTTTGCCAAGGCAATCAACTGCGAGCACCCTCGCGAGGACGGCGAGGCATGCAATACCTGCGAGAGCTGCCAGGCTTTCAATGAGCAGCGCTCCTACAACATCTTCGAGCTGGATGCCGCCAGCAACAATGGTGTCGATCAGATCAAGACCCTGATGGAGCAGACCCGCATCCCGCCTCAGGTAGGCAAATACAAGGTGTTCATCATCGACGAGGTCCACATGCTCAGTGCCGCCGCCTTCAATGCCTTTCTCAAGACCCTGGAGGAGCCACCATCGCACGTGATCTTCATCCTCGCCACCACCGAGAAGCACAAGATTCTGCCTACCATCCTGAGTAGATGCCAGATCTACGACTTCGAGCGTATGACCGTGCCCAACACCATCGCCCACCTCAAGATGGTGGCAGAGAAGGAAGGCATCCAATACGAGGAGCAGGCGCTTGCCGTCATCGCCGAGAAGGCAGACGGAGGTATGCGAGATGCCCTCTCCATCTTCGACCAGGCTGCCAGCTTCTGCCAGGGCGACATCACCTACCAGAAGGTGATAGAAGACCTGAACGTGCTCGACAGCGACAACTACTTCAAGCTCGTGGACCTCGCCCTGGAGAACAAGGTGAGCCAGATGATGCTGCTGCTCGACAATATCCTGGGCAAGGGATTCGACGGCGGAAACATGATTCAGGGACTCGCCCAGCACGTACGCAACGTGATGATGGCGAAGGATACCCAGACCCTGCCGCTGCTGGAAACCAGCGAAGAGCAGAAGGCAAAATACGTGGAGCAGGCAAAGAAGGCCCCAACACCTTTCTTATATAAGGCACTCCAGCTGATGAACAACTGCGATGTACAGTACCGACAGAGTTCCAACAAGCGACTGCTCGTAGAGCTGACCCTGATACAGATTGGTCAGATTACCCAGCCGGAAGACCAGGATGTGCCTAGTGCGGGGCGTACGCCCCACAGACTAAAATCCCTGTTTCAGAAAATCGTTGCCCAGCTTAAGCCTGCCTCTCAGGGTGCAGGTGCCGGGCAAGAGAGCGGCAGCAAGGCTCCCATTACAGGAGCACAGCCTGTCGCTGCAGCTACTGCTGCGCCTATATCAACAGAGAAAAACGGCTCAGAGGAGGCTGCTTCCGCAGCATCGCCGAAGACAAAGACCATTCTCAAGTCGCCGGCTCAGGTAAAGCTGAAAGGCATCGGCATGAGCTTCGCCAACCTGGAGAAGACGGAGCAGAACAGCCAGCGCATCTACAATCCTATCGACCAGCTCAAGGAAGAAACACCGGCATCAACCGGAGCTGCCGCCAACCACGACCAGCCTTTCACCCAGGAACAGGTAGAAGGCCAGTGGATCAGCATGTGTCTGAGAATGCAAGGCATCAAGGACTTCATCGGACTTGCCAATCGCATGAAACCGATCGTACCTACCATCACCGACTTTCCGCATATCGAGGTAGTCATCGACAACAAGCTGCTGCTCGACGACGTGGTCAAGATCAAGGGCAGAATCCTGCAGACCTTCAGAATCGGCTTGAACAACAGTCAGGTAACCCTCGACTACCGTCTTGCAGAAACGGATGAAGTAACCCGAATCCTTTCCAAGCGAGAGATACTTGAGAATATGATAAAGGAAAACCCTGCCATCGGCAAACTGACCCAGGATCTACGGTTAGTCATGGCATAAACAAACAGAATAGTAAGACAATAATGGCAAGAAGACTTAGAAAGAAGCGTATAGCCGTGATACTGCTCACGTTTACAGCCCTCATCGGATGGACCACCCACAGCTGCGTATCGCGCTGCACCTCATCCGACAAGGAGAAATCTGCAGATTCACTGCCTACGGTACATATCAACGATTCCATCACCAATGCCCTCACCGAGGGAAAGGCATACCAGGAGATGGATTCCGTCATCGAGAGATACCTCAAGAGATGGGAAATCAACGGTGCCCAGCTCGTCATCACCCGCAACGACTCCCTGCTCTATGCCCGTGGATTCGGATGGGCAGACAAGGAAAGGGGCATCCGCATGGAACCCAACATGCTGATGCGCTTTGCATCCGTATCCAAGCTCATCACGGCTGCCGGCATCATGAAACTCGTAGAGATGAAGAAGCTGCACATGGGCGACAAGGTGTTCGGACAGAAGGGCATCCTCTGCGATACCACCTATAACAACAGCATCAGGGACCAGCGCTACTACAACATCACCGTAGAGCAGCTGCTGCGCCACCAGGCAGGTTTCAACAACTATGCCGGCGACCCGGTATCCTCCACCCGTTACATCATGATGCAGAACCACCTCACCACCCCTCCCGACCACCCTACCCTGCTCAGGATTCTCCTGAAGCGTCATCTGGGTTATACGCCGGGCGAGGGCAAATGCTACAGCAATCTGGGCTATATGATTCTCTCGATGATCGTGGAGAAGAAGAGCGGAATGAAATACGAGAACTTCATCCAGAAGTATGTGCTCCAGCCAGCCGGCTGTTTCGACATGCACATAGCGGGCACCTATTACAAGGACCGCCGTCCTAACGAGACGAAGTATTACATGCATCAGGGCAGCATTCCGGTTTATGAGTACAACAACAGCGGCAGGATGGTAGAGAAGTGCTATGGCGATACCGATCTTCCCCGACTTTCGGGAGCAGGAGCCTGGTGCGGTTCGGCAGCCGAGCTGTCGAGATTCATTGCGAGCATCGACGGCATGCCTCATGTCAAGGATATCCTGAGCAGGAAGAGTGTGCAGTTTATGACGCAGGAACAGCCTAACCATCAGTACTCCATAGGCTGGAACTACACACCGAAGAGCAACCGCCCTTGGATCCGCACGGGTTCCCTTGCCGGCACCTCTGCGCTGATTCTGAAATATCCCGACGGTCAGTGCTGGATTCTCATCACCAACACCTCCACCTGGAAGGGTCATGGCTTCAGCAACGACACCATGGCATTCTTCGAGAAGCTGCGCAAGAAATATATGCCGCAGATGCCTAAGCGTGATCTCTTCCTGTAAAAAGGACAGAGGGATGTAATCTTCAAAGCAAAAATCAAGTATATGATGGAAGACGAGCGAATAGCAAAGACATTGAATATCGGAGAGGAGGAAATACAGGAAATATTATCCTAACTGATAATTCAAAGTGCCGATAGGAAAATCCTATCGGCACTTTTTTATAGCTTGCAAATAGCCGTAATAACAAATATTATTCCCGCTAGACGTTCCGACGGATTTGCAATCCGTCGTAAGAAAAGGTTCGACCTATTAAGCCGGGGGATTTGTAATCCCCCTATCCCATCGATATGCCGACTATTGCCTGAGGGCTGGGGATAAAATATCCCCAAAGCATAAAGAGGTTAGGTCAGTTTTTGACGGCGGATTGCAAATCCGCCGGAACGCCTAACGGACGCAAAGTTACGACTTTATTTTCATATCTGCAAGGGATTTCTGGGAAAAGTTACGGAAAAAGTGAGAGATTGCGTTTTTTATGAATTGCTCAGATTCTTAATGACTGAACTTTCGCATATCAGCATCTCATCATGGCAAAACAAGGTTGGATTCAAGTGACCTATTCCTTGATAATCCAATCACCTATCGTCCGCTGGTTGCTGTCATAATTTACGCCAATCTTAAACAGACGCTTACCATCGGCAGAATATGGAATCAGATATCCCTTTTCATCTATCTGTCTGATAGCTTCCTCGGCAGAACCATCATATTTCAACTCGAAAACAAATACGGCATCAGGCATATACACCACGGCATCAGCCCTGCCTATCGCGCTATCCTCCTCTACCCTCATGTGTGCTCCCATCAGGTTGAAGATAAGATAGAACACCGTCTGGAAATCCCGTTCACTCTTGTTACTCAATCGGTTGGAAATGCTGGCAAGATAAGCCTTCAGGCGCACCATCGCTCCCTCAACGTCTGCCTCATAGAGCATTTCCAGGAAATCACCTACCAGACTGTTATTATCCAGTGATATTGGCGAGAGATAGTTGGGTGCAAGACTCTTGAGCATGCCTATCTTCACCTCTCTGTTAGGATATTCCAAGGTATAACGTTGCAGCATCGGGTTATACTTCTTGATGGTGAGATAACCACTCTGATAGAGCAACGGAAGCGCAGAAGTCATCATTTCCGGCGAAACATCAAAGTCATCCACATCACATGATTTCTTCTCAATATCCATCACATTGACGTGATACTTCTGCAGCGTCTTGATAAGATAAGTCGGCGTACCCGAGCCAAACCAGTAAGGAGCAATCTTGCGTGCATTCAAAGCCTTCACCAGGCTGAACGGATTGAAAACATCCTCTGATTTCTCGCTGAAATGATAACCGTCGTAGAATCTTGTCAGCTCCGCCAGACATTCCTCATACGTCATGCCTAGGTCTTCGCCCAATGCCTCTATATCCGGTTTCATCTGTGTGGTAAGTTCCTTCTTGCTGATACCGCAGATAGCCGAATACTGGTCGAACATACTGATGTTATCGAGGTTATTCAGTTCGCTGAAGATGCTGAGCTGCGAGAACTTGGTGATACCCGTGATGAAGGTAAACTCCAAGTATGGGTCGAGCATCTTGATGGGACTATAGAAGTTCTGCATGATGAGGCGCAGCGGTTTCAAATTTTCCTTTTCATGCACTACATCCAGCAAAGGGGCATCATATTCATCAATGATAATCACTACCTTCTTACCCGTCTGCTTGTATGCTTCTTTCACCAGGTCTTTCAAACGGAGGTTAGCGTCCACCTGATGCGTCTTATATCCCCAGATAGTCTCCTGCTCTTCAAGCATATCTGCCAGATATCTTTCCAGCTGCTCCACTCCCATGTGCTTGGCGCCGCTCAGGTCGAAATGCAGCACAGGGTGCTTCACCCAATCCTTCTCATAATCAGCAATGGCCAATCCCTCAAAAAGTTCTTTCCTACCCTCGAAATAGGTCTGGAGGGTAGATGCAAAGAGCGACTTTCCGAATCGTCTTGGACGACTCAGAAAAACATACTTCATTTTTTTCTCTCGAAAATCCACGATGTATTGGGTCTTATCAATATAGAGATAATTACCCTCTCTGATATTCGAGAATGTCTGTATTCCTACAGGATAGAAATTTACCATTTTTGCCATATTCCTACATGCTTTACGTTTTGCGCTGCTAAGTTACGAATATTTTTTTGAATAGGAAAATTTTGGGAGAGATATTTTTCACAATTATCTTTTGCACTATTAAATGAAAGCCCTCAATCTCACTTTCACTCATAATCCTTAATTATTTTAAATTTAACAATATCCTTAATCTTTGTTGGAATAAGATCTGGTTGCTAAAGTAGTTTTAAATTCTTTTGGATGCAAATATACTGCAAAATCTTGATAACGCCAAATATTTGAATGAAATTAACATCATTATTGGTCAAATAATACTAAATCCCCCAACCTGCCAGAACATACAGGTTGGGGGAATTTCATGAGATGCTATGAAGCCAGCAGAGGCTGAAGCTTCGTGGCATCGAAGCAGGGACAGGCTTTCTGCATGCCCGGCAAATCGCGGTGACCCAGAATGGTCTTGATGGCCGGAAACTCACGGTGAAGACGGAGGATGAGAAGCTTCATCGCCTCCTTCTGGGCTGGCGTGCGGGTATCAGAAATGCAACCGCTCGGCGACAAACCGCCCTCGTAGCAGATACCGATGGAATGAGCATTGTAGCCCAAGGCATGAGCACCCATCCGCTCCACCGGACGGCAGGGATAAACCACACCTTCCTGGGTGATGTAAAAATGATAACCGATGTCGCGCCAACCATTCACCACCACATGGTCGTGGCGCAACTGCTCCAGAGTGTAACGGTGATTGCAGCGGCTACCGCTGCAATGCACCACAATCATATCAATCTTTCTCATAAGCCGTCCTCCTCTCTATAGGGTGCACGATGATACACCCAGTGCCCCAAGCAGGGCGGTTAATACTGTCACCACAAACTTGATGACCTCGTTCAGTGTCTGTCTCTTCTTTTCTGTCATACGCTAAAGATTTTAAAGATTTAAATGAATAAAATTAAATGATACTTACCATGATGCCATGATGCAATGGTTCTACAAACTTACATTGTCACCATCAGAGCCTTCACCATCAGTACTGCCGCCCGTTGTACTGCCGCCCGTTGTACTGCCACCCGTTGTACTGCCACCAGAGGTATGCTCGCCGTCGGTAGAAGAATCGCCACCTGCAGAACTGTCTCCAGAAGTATTCTGCTTCTTGCTGGCAGCCTTCTTTGCCTCCTCGATGTCAATCGTCTTGGCACCCTCCTTCTCAGCCTTCAATGCGGCACGCTGTACTGCACGGGATGCTACCTGTACAAACTCCATATTCTGGAATACAGAATAGAGTTCCGGACCTGGAGCATACTGGACGTTGACACCCTTGATATGAATGTCGCTCTTGAAATCAGCGGCACTGTCAGCACCATCACTGACAATCTGCAGACGGAACTTGCCCAAGTCGCCAAACTCCACCTGGTTACCACGCTGAAGCTCCAGTATCAGATTCTCTACCGCACTTACCAATACTGCGGTGACATCTGCGTAGGTAACCGTGGTCTGCATCGCAATCATCTTAGAGAACTTCTTGAGCGAAGTCTTCTCGTTCACCTGGGCACGGGCATAAAACTTACCCTTACCTGCATTCTTTCCAAACTTAGGAACGTACTTTACCAAACTGTAACTAACTGACATAATACTAAAAATTTAAATTGTGATAGAATGTTCGTGCATCGGACTCTTCCCGAATGCAATGGCAAAGTTACGAAACCGGCGAGGGGGCATCTGCACACTTTCGTCCGCTTCCGTCGTCTTCTGCACTCTTTCGCCTTCTTATGTTCACTTTTGCACTCTTTTATCAGGCACGCCAATCGCTCGTAGGAAAGAAGAGAGTCGTTCATAGGAAAGATGAGTATCGCTCATAGGAGCGACAGACCACGCTGATAGGAATGATGGGTATCGCTGATAGGAGCGGCAGCCACCGCTGATAGGAACGAGGGCTATCGCTGATAGGAGCGACTGTCATCACTGATAAAAACGATGGACATCTGAAAAGAGAGCATATCACAATCAGGGCAAATCCGCAAAATAATACCACTATCAGAGCAAGTTTGGAATACCCTCAGGGCTAATTACAGAATAACGGAAGAATTCCAGCCACTACCAAAGCAACATCTAGCATTACAACATTCTGCAGTTCAAAAAGTTACGCGAAATTTTCTCCTTATACATTATACATATATAGGGGAAATGAATACGTTTTATATCTATCTACATCATACGTAATGCGTGAGGAGGATTATTTTTCTGCTTTTTTTTTGAGAAAAAATTTGTTCGTTTCAGAAAAAAGTTGTAATTTTGCATTCGTAAAGCTCAGAGAACGTGTTTCTCATCCCGATACAATGTATTGGAAAAGCTTTTTGTAAGTAACTTCAATAATACACTCTAAGTACAAAGGGTTGGCCCCCTTTTTAGAGAATCCAAATTGAAATGCTTACCGGGCATTCTATGCCTGTTGTTTCGATTCAGAAACAACGGCGTGGAAGAGAAGTAGGCAAATTTGGATAAAGTTGAGGAAGCGCGCCAATTACCTTATTATTAAGGTCAATGTTTTCTTCAGTCAGTATTATTTTCCCACTTTGACTCCATGCCGTCTTTAATAATAAACAACTACGATTCGCCCACAGTTCTGGACAGGTCGCTAACAATCTTAAAGTAAAGATAGTAATGAGTATTAAGTTCAAATCAGACTCGACCCTATCGGCCGAACCTTTCCCTTCTGCACCAGCAGAAAAGAACATCATCACACTCTTAGGAGTGCAAGGGCTTTCCCACAATGATTATTCCATTGTGGAACTAAAAGTTATGTTGCAGCTCATCAAGCATGCACAGAAGGTGATTGTCAACTACGTCATCCCACAGCGTGTGAGCCACAACGGATTCTATTTCACTTCTGAGCAACTGGCTGCAGGTCACACCATTGTGGAGATGAAGCTCTCCGAGCTGGACATCACCGGAGGCAAGCACTGCGCCCAGTTGCGACAGGTGATTACCCAGATGCCGAGAAAACCTATCGAACTGCCTTTCAAGGTGGGCAATCAGACGGGTTATCGCCTCTTCGACTGCCTGTTTGAGAGCGAGGTATATAAGAACCGTCAGGGCAGATGGATGGCGAAGTTCATCTTCGGCAACAATCAGCTCCGATTCTTCTACAGCTTCAGCAAGGGTGCCAGCAAGATTGATCTGAATGTAGTTCAGAAGTGCAAAAGTGCATCGAGCATCAAGCTCTATCTCCTTTCCAACTGCTGGGCGATGAAAGGCTACACTATGATCAAGCCTGAAAACCTGATGGCGCTGATGCATGGCAGAAAAGACTACTATGCTTCGTGGTCGGAACTGGAACGTAAGACGATCCGCTTTGCCTGCAAAGACCTGAAGCGCCTCTACAATCACCACATCATCGACTTCTATCTCACCTACCAAGCCTTCTTCCGTGAAGAGGGAGAAAAGAAGCATCACCACATGCCGGATCACATCACCTTTACGCTTCACGACCGCAGAAGTACTGGAGACACAACGGGTGGCGGCAAGATTCCAGAAGAGTTGGTAGTAGCCCGCATCAAACTGAAAATAAGACTGATACTCAGCTACAAAGTAGAAGAAAGCTGTGCTGTCAAGCTGAGCAACCGACTTTCTATCGACCTGCTAGGCGAGCTGAACGACTGGTTTATCCGCAAGGATTATTACCTGCACAAATGTGAAGTGGAGCATAAAAAGATCAGAACCGGTGCCTATGTAGCCAAGGCCTTGGATGGCTTTTTCAAGGATCATCATGCGTAGATGAAGTTTACTTATGAAGATATCGAATCGTATGTATAGCAAGACGGAATTGGGCTTGCTCTTTTTTCCGGAAGCCACCAGCAAGGCGACAGCTCGCCGCCATCTGATGGATTGGATCAAGCGTTGCATTCCTTTATGGGATGAGTTGAAGAAGCAGGGATACCTGGTTGGCTGCCAATATTTTTCGCCCCGACAGGTAGCTGTAATCTTTGAATATCTGGGAGAGCCGGACGAAAGCTGACTCCTCCCGCTAGATCATTGAATGCCAAATAAAAATTAAAGGAGCATTATACAAGATTTCCCTATAAGCCAGGCTGCAGAACCTGTGCTTATGGGGAGATTATTTAAGTATCGTTTCTGCAAAATATGTGGCGCCATTAAAAGTTGAATTACACTTTAATGATGATACCATTAAGACGATAGATGTAGGTGCTTTTATCAGAAATCACCCACATCCGCAATATAACTCTTACTTGAATGAAAACAAATTCAAAAAGTTCAAGATAGAGTTTGGTAATATCGTTTGGGGAAAGAATTGGGATTTGATATTTCCAATAGATAAGTTATATGCTGGCGTTTGCTGCTGAACAAGAAAAGTATGTTGTATAAGTCCTTAATACAGTGACTTTTACCGCACCTCATGGAGAAACAACAAGGGTCTATATGCCACGATGAAAAGGTGGCGTATAGACCCTTCTTACTTTCCGGTATCCTTGATATTCCCCCAACCTGCAAACTGCGGGCTGGGAGATTTGCCCCCTATCCCATCGATATGCCGGCTACAGTCTGATTGCAGGGAATATGTTATCCCCAGAGCATAAAGAGGTTAGGTCATTGTTTGACGGCGGATTGCAAATCCGCCTGGACGCCTAACGGAGGAAAAGGCATATCCGACGCTACGGACAAGCTAGTTAACAGAAGATACTGCTACTACCTGTGGCTTATAGGAATATAAAGTGTTTAAACGAGTTTAATACTAGTTTTAAACTCGTCACACACCACTTTATGACTTTTCTATGATATTTTGTGTTAAAAATTGGTATAACTAAGTAACTAATAAGATAAAAAAGATGATATATCGCAGAAAATCACTATCTTTGCAACGGAGAAAAAAATACAATATAACAAAGAAACAACAGAATAATAAATAATAAATTAAGGAAAAATATGGGAAATCTTTTTGAAAGTCTTAAAGATTATTTCGAGAATACCCCGAAGGGAGTTCTCGACAATGATTGGAAAGAAGTAGAGAATCTCAATGAGATTGGTCCCGATGTCATTGAGTACGCCAGATATGTGAAGGAACTATTTGGTGTAGATGTGTTGTATTCTGATTCTGATAAGAAATTGGATACGCATAAGTTTGACGTGTCTGTAGATTCTGCTATGGAGAGGATAGATGCAGACGCTCTGTATTTTTTTGCAGCATAAAATATGATGAATAAGCCAGCTTTTAAATTAGAAGAATATCACTTTACAAAGGCGTCATTGGATTTCAATATACCTAGTAAGGCAGAGTTGAATATCGTATTCAACCCTAGAGGTATGTTTAATCAGAAGGAGGCAACCTATGAATTGGATTTTGATGTTAAGGTGGAATGTAAGGAAACAAGTACAGAGGTAATCTGTGTTTCGTGTGTAGCATTGTTTTCTTTTGAGGATCGCATTAAGATTTCCGAAATACCGGAATACTTCTACCCAAATTGTCTTGCTATCGTATTTCCGTATATCAGAGCATTTGTAAGTACGCTTTCTCTGCAAGCTAATGTAAGACCCGTAGTCTTGCCTACTGTTAATCTTATGGGGCTTACAGAGAGCTTGAAGGAGAAAACAACTATTGTAGAATAAATGATATGAAGACCACGGAAATATACCAGACGCTCGAGGATAGGCAGAACTATGAGGAAGTGGAGCAGCATGGTCCCTATTTTTGTTCTGTTACATATCCTAATGGTATCCTGAAGAAGGGTAGTAAACAGCCGTGGTTAGGTAACGGATACTATTTTTGGGATACTAGAATTTGTGATGCTCATTGGTGGGGGAATAATGTTTATAACCGGAATGGTTATATCATTTGTCACACTACATACGACCAGCATTCGCCTCTGCTATATGATTTGGTAGGCAATGTTGACCAGTTCGATGAGTTTATTAAATGTGCGGACTTGATAAAAGAAAAAAGAAATTTATCTCGGGTGAGTTTTCCTGTTGTGCTTAAATACTTGAAGAAGACAGGAAACTTCAACTTTAGTGCAATCAGAGTCTGGCCACATCCTGACTATCTCAATAAAACATCAGTGTCGTTTCCTGATAACAAACTTTTTCTTGGGAAAGCTGAAAAGATACAGATCTGTTTTTTCGACAAGCAACTACTGATAAACCCATACAAAATTGTATATAGAAAGAATTCTGCTGCGGAACAGACCATTTAAATGAAACAATTCTGCTGAACAGGCCAAATCCCCCACCCCGCTTTTTAAAGCAGGATGGGGGATTTGCTCATTTGCTTCCCCAACAGTAAGTAAGATGTTATACCGGGATATCAAGAACTCCATTGATACGGCGAAAAAAGAAGGAAAGAGGTTACTCATACAAAAAGAGCACGGATTAAACTCCGTGCTCTTTCTTTGCCTTATATTTGAATTCATCAAATCCATTACCATATACGCCAATCACAGCGCTCTGGCTGACGAAGGCGTGTGGATCAATCTCTGATATCATGCGGAAGATGATGGGTGCCTGGCGCTGCTTGGCAAGCACGAACAGCATCTTCACATCCTGACCGGAATAGAAACCTGAGGCATTCACCACCGTAACTCCTCGCTCGGCATCTACATTGATGCGCTTGCCTATCTCCTCATACTTCTGGGAGATAATGAAGAACTGCACACTCCTGCGGCGACTGTTTACCACCTGGTCGATGCAGAATCCCTGCACGCAAAGTACCACATAACCATAGAAAATCTTCTCGATGTCGTGGACTACCAGATAACTGGAAGTGATGATGACGATATCGCAGATCATAATCACTCTACCGAGAGATATGTCACGGTACTTGTTGACAATGGCTGCAATGATATCCGTACCACCCGTACTGCCTCCTACCGAGAAACCTAAACCAATACCGCAGCCGCAGAATACGGCTCCCAGAAAGGCTGACCATAATGGCTGGTCGTGAAGCAACTCCGGTATTACGATATAGCCCGAAGAGATAAGGGAGGTCAATGCAGTGACAATAGCTACAGCATAGACGGTTTTAAGACAGAATTTAAGTCCCAAGACTTTTAAACCCGCCAACAGCAGGACGCCATTGGCAATCAAATAAGGAATTTGAACCGGACAGCCTGTAGCCCAATAGATGATACTAGCCACACCAGGCAATCCACTTGCCGTTACGTTAATCGGCAATAAGAACACATTCCATCCGATACAATAGGAAATCATTCCTATCGCAATCATCACGTAATCTTGTACAGATTTCCACAAGGGTCGAGGTGAATTCATTGTTTTTAATTAATAGTTTATAATTGTTAATGTTTGGTTTTACCAGAATTTATGCTGCACTTCTGACCACTCAAAGCCCTGAGTAGCCACTTTCGCCTCTAAGGCAGCGCGATTTACATTAAAGTGATTACAAATCTCATCGAGTGTATCAAACTCGTGGTCACGAAGCAGGAAGTTGATAGCACTTACCAGCATCGGAACATCATTCATTGGTAACTTATCCATCCTTTTTATATTGATTAATTAATATTTATTATTGATTACTTGAGGCACCATACCTCTTTCGGGGTGCAAAGGTACTGCAAATTTTAGATAAAACAAAAAAAATCCCAGCAATCTTTTACCGATTGCTGGGATTTTTATAAATTATTGATGATTTACGCATTCACTGCAACTGAAATCCAGTCGAAGACGAATGAGCAAATACCGAATGCTACGATACCTACGGTGCAGATAGCAAGCGCCAACTTGGTTGAGCATGCGCTCTGGAAAGTAGGAAGCGGATTATCACTGTGCTTGATGAACATAGCCTTCACGATGAGCAGGTAGTAGTACAAACTGATAACAGTGTTTACCAACGCGATGAATACTACGCCGTATGCCCAGGCTCCCAATGTGGTGTGGATGTCGTGTGTACCAACTGCTGCCATGAACACGAAGAACTTCGAGAACATACCGGCGAATGGAGGAATACCACCCAATGAGAACAATGCCAAGGTCATCAGGAATGCCAGACGTGGATTGGTCTTGTACAAACCATTGTAGCTGTCCATCTGAACTGTACCGTTGTTGTGCTCCTCAATAGATGAGATGATGGTGAAGACGCTCAGGTTGGCTACTACGTAAATCAATACATAGTAAGTCAGGGCGCTCACGCTCATCGCTGAGTTGCCTACCACTGCCAGCATGATGTAACCTGCCTGAGAGATAGAAGAGAATGCCATGAAACGCTTCAGGTCGCTCTGACGGATGGCAAACAGGTTAGCGATAGTGATAGAAAGTACAATCACGATGTAAAGCAACACGGTCCAGTACTCTACCATTGGCTGGAACACCTTCATGAGGATAGCGCAGAGAGTAAACGCTGCAGCACCCTTAGATACTACTGACAGATAACCTGTAACTGTAGTTGGTGCACCCTGGTATGAATCGGCTGTCCAGAAGTGGAAAGGAACCAAGGAAATCTTGAAACCGAGACCACTGAAGAAGAATACCATACCGGCGATGGTCAATGGAGACGCAGTGATGACGTTAGCCATATCCTCGAAGTACAAAGTACCACAAGCAGCATAGAGCAGAGAGATACCGTAGATCATTACACCGCTAGAGAAAGTAGCGGTCAAAACGAACTTGGCACCTGCCTCGGCAGAATGGTGACGGTACTTATCGAATGCTACCAAGCAAGCCATTGGCACAGATGCCATTTCGAGACCGAGGAAGAACAGGAGGAAGTGGTTGGCACTAACCATCATGTTCATACCGAGCAAGGTAGAGATAATCAGCATATAGAACTCACCCTCCTTGAAGGCTGTGTCCTTGCGGCTCAACCACTCCTTAGCCTGTACCATCACGATGAGGGTACCCAGCGCCAGGATGGTCTTCAAGACACCGGCAGCGGGACCTGTTGTGTACATGCCGCCAAATGCCTCAGTGGCTTCTGTTGGGAAGATATTGATGACGATGTGAGCCACCATCAAGAGACATACCAGAGGATTGAACCACTTACGGTCTGCGCTCTTGGAACTGCAGAAGTCAGCAATGAAAGTGATCAACAGAACTACCATCAGGGTAGCTTCTGGAATCATATTTAAAAATTGACTGTAATTCATTTCTTCTGATATTTATTACATGATTACACTAAAGATAGGACCGACAGCGTCCATGATAATCTCCTCTGCCCAGAGTGGGAACATACCGAGACCAGCAACGCAGGCGATAAGACCTGCTACAGCGATACGCTCGTCCCAGGTAGCATCGTGAAGCTTCTCCAACTTTGGATTAGGAACCTTCTGATAAAGGATCTTACCAACACAACGCAGGATGTAAACCGCAGTTACTACGATTGAGGTACATGCGATGATGGTACATACGCGATGGAATGTATCTGCATTCTGGAAGGCACCTACGAAGATGGTCATCTCGGCTACGAAACCAGAGAAACCAGGCAAACCGAGGTTAGCCAAACCAGCTACTGCATAACCTACAGAGAGGAATGGAATAATCTTCATCAAACCACCCAGGTAACGTACGTCACGTGTACCAGCCTGATGGTAAATCATACCGATAACGGCGAAGAAGAGGGCGGTCATCAAACCGTGAGACAACATCTGGAGGATTGCACCAGTAGCGGCTGTCTCGGTCATCATACAGAGAGCAAAGAGCACCATACCACAGTGAGATACTGATGAGTAAGCGTTGATGTACTTCAAGTCGGTCTGTACACATGCTGACAAAGCACCATATACGATAGAGATAGTAGTCAGTACGAGGAACACCTTGATCCAGAATCCGTGAGTAGCAGCTGGCAAGAGGAACATGGCGATACGGAAGCAACCGTAACCACCAAGCTTCATCAATACACCGGCGTGCAACATAGATACGGCTGTTGGCGCACTGGCGTGACCATCAGGAGACCATGTGTGGAATGGGAACAGCGCACCGAGGATACCGAAACCGATGAAGAGCAATGGGAAGAACACGTTCTGCACGCTCTCAGGGATAGCGTGTGCACCATTGGTATGGTGAGCGATATCGAGGATTTCGAAGGTCTGAGCACCACTGTAGAAGAAGATTCCCAGGATACCGATAACCAAAAGGGCTGAACCACCCATCAACATCAAAGTCAACTTCATGGCTGAATACTCCTTTGCACCACTACCCCATACACCGATGAGGAGATACATAGGAATCAGCGCAACCTCATAGAACATGAACATGGTGAACATGTCGATAGAGATGAAGAAGCCATATACACCGATGCTCAGGAGTGTGAACCAGAGGAAGTATTCCTTCTTCATTGGTTCCATCTGCCAGGAAGCAAATGTACCGGTGAACACGATGATAGAAGTCAGGAGAATCATCACCACTGAGATACCATCCACACCGAGTGAATAGTTGATGTGCAATGGTTCAAACCAAGGCACACAGTAGGTGAAGAGCATCGGAGCTTGGTCGGCTGGCATTGTCTCACGAGCTTCGAGAAATGCAAACACCAAATAGATGGAGAGACCGAGCAATACGCTGGCACCTGCTACCATCACACCACGAACCTGCTTGTCGTTGCGTGCCAACCAGAGGCCGAGCAACATCAGGAGTGGTACTATGACGAATATACTTAAATTCATTTCTTTTCTATTTACTTAATTGTGAGACTTTCATTAAAGAAGTGCGAGCAGGCACAATGTCAATGCTACGGTACCGGTGAGGAACCAGATAGCATAGCTGCGAACATCACCACTCTGCCATGGGCGGATGGTTTCACCTGCCTCCTGTGTACCCCAAGCCATGAAGTTGAAGGTACCATCGATAACACGACGGTCGAACCATGCGATTGGCTTTGAGAAGCAACCGAAGACAATCTTGTGGGTGAAGAACTGCCAAGCATCGTCGATATAGAAACGGTTCAAGGCTGCCTTGTGCAACTTAGGCATCTTCTTAGCCAAAGCGTCTGCCAATGGAGTCTTCTTAGGAGCATACATGTAAGTAGCCAGACCGATACCGATGATAGCAACGATAACAGAGGTTGTTGCCACACTCATGTCGATATGGATATCGTAGCTCTGACCTGTAGCAGATACGAAGTGACCGAATGGAATCAGACCGCAGAGGCAAGAGATGATGGCAAGGAATACCAATGGACCCCACATCACGAAAGGAACTTCCTGTGGCTTGCGACGGTTCTCTGGATCCAGCTCATAGTAGCTCTGTCCCCAGAAGATGACATAGTAGAGACGGAACATATAGAATGCTGTCATACCAGCTACCACTGTCATGAACCAGCCCATATATGGAGAGAACTGGAAGCAAGCTGAGATAATCTCATCCTTTGACCAGAAACCTGCGAATGGAGGAATACCTGCAATCGCCAAGCAACCGATGAGGAAGCAGATGTTGGTAATAGGCATATACTTGTGCAAACCGCCCATGTAATCCTTGAAGTTGCTGCCGATGATGACGATGATGGCACCAGAGCAGAGGAAGAGCAACGCCTTGAACATAGCGTGGGTAAACAGGTGGAAGATACCAGCCATGTAACCCAAACCACCATGGTGGTTATCTACTGCGAAGCAAACGCCGAGCGCTACGAGCATGTAGGCGATCTGAGAGATAGTAGAGAAAGCCAGACCACGCTTGATATCACGCTGGCAGCAAGCTACGGCTGCTGCATAGAATGCGGTGAAGGCTGCAATGTAAGCTACATAGTGAAGAGTCTCAGGAGCAAACTGTACCCAGATTGGGAAGAGGCTGGCAACCTGATATACACCGGCTACAACCATGGTAGCGGCGTGGATCAACGCAGAAACAGGAGTTGGACCCTCCATCGCATCTGGCAACCAGATGTGCAATGGGAACATCGCACTCTTACCGGCACCACCGATGAACATGAGGAACAATGCTGTTGGCATTACCCAAGCAGCACCTGCCAAAGCAGAGTTGAGCTCTGGCTGAGCATTCAAGTCGTAGTTGAAGGTTCCTACGTAGAAGCTGTAGAACAGGATACCGATGAGGAAGAAGAGGTCAGCGAAACGGGTTACGATGAACGCCTTCTTGCTGGCATGTACTGCAGCATGCTTTGGATAGTAGAAACCGATGAGCAGGTATGAGCAGACACCCACCAACTCCCAGAACAGATACATCTGGAAGATGTTGGTAGCTACTACCAGGCCCAACATTGACATGGTGAAGAGACTCAGGTAAGCGTAGAAACGCTGCATACCCTTCTCATATTCCTCAACCTTGTAGTTCTCATCACGCTCTGCCATATAGCCGAAGCTGTAGATGTGAACCATGAAGCTGACGGTGGTAATCACGATGAGCATCAATACAGAGATTGGGCTCAGGCGGAAACCTATGTTGAAGGTGAGCAACTCAGTAAACTTCAACCATGTGAAATTAAATACGGTAACAGTTGGGTACATACCTGTTGAGGCATCACGACCCACTGCAAAGAAGTACTCGTATGCTGTATAGACAGACATCGCGAATACACAGCCCATCAATACGGTACCGATGAGTGCTGCTACCGGTCTTTTCATCTTCATACCCACAAGTCCCAGAACCAGGAAGCTCAGGAATGGCAGAAGAAGTATCAAAAATGCATAATTGTATTCCATTGTCTTTTAGAATTTCATGTTTTCAATACTGTTCACCTGGTCACTGTGATAGTTGCGGTAAACGTTGATAATAATAGCGAGCGCTACGGCTGTCTCGGCTGCTGCTACTCCGATAGAGAACAATGTGAAGAAGAAACCTTCCAACTGTCCTGGGAAGAGGATGCGGTTGAACACAGCGAAGTTCAGATCGGCTGCATTCAATACAAGCTCGATGGAGATGAGCATGGCAACGAGGTTACGGCGTGTACAGAAGCCATAGACTCCGATGAAGAACAAGAGTGCTGAGAGCACGAAGAAATATTGTACTGGAATCATTTCTTATCCTCCTTTCTTGCGATTAAGATACCACCGATGATACATGCCAACAGGAATACAGAGATAAACTCGAATGGCAATACATAGCCATACTTGTCAGCACCTACCAGTGCAGAACCTACCTGGTCCATTGGCACCTCGGTGTCGGCTACGGTTGCAGCCATATCAATAAAGTGATTCTTCAACACGATGACTGCCAAGGTTACGAAACCAACGAGGCAGACGAGTGCGCGACCTACAATCTTGCTACCCTTGACATGCTCCACAAGACCCTGGAGAGTACGCTTTGATACCAACTGGATAGCGAAGACATAAAGCATGGTGATACCACCGGCATATACAGAAATCTGAGCTGCACCCAGATAAGTATAGTCGAGCAGGAAGAACATGCCTGCTACACCGAAGAGTACGAACAACAGGAAGGTTGCCGCACGCATGATACGCTTGGTGAACACGCACATGATGGCTGAGCCAAGAATGACTACTGCCAAGATGACGAACATAAATAAATTTGCTGTTATCATTGTCTAAAGTCCTCCTTACTTAGTCTTGGTGTTAAACTTACCGATTTCCAATGGGGCACCACCATCGATGAGGTTAGGAAGGCTTCCGCCCTTATAAACCTCCTTGTCAAGGTGCATCACCAACTTGTTGCGGTCGAAGACTGCATTCTCGAAATCGTTGACAAACTTGATTGCACCGAAGTTACATGCGTTCACACAGAGCTCGCAGAACATGCAGTCGCCCAAGTCGTACTGGTAATCTACCAGCTTGCGCTTCTTCTTGCCTGTCTCTGGGTCCTCCACCATCTCGGTTACGATCTTGATGGTATCGTTAGGGCATGACTTCTCACACAATGTACAACCCACACACTTGTAAGCCTCGTTCTCATCACGAACGAAGACCAGGCGACCACGGAAACGTGGAGATACGTGGAGTGTAGTCTTGCGGTTCTCAGGATACTGCTCTGTGCTCTTTGGTGTGAAGTACTCCTTCATGGTAGTCTTCATACCGATCGCGAGGGTCTTCAAACCCGCTGCAATACCGCCGAAATATGAATTGTTAGACATACTTTCTTATTATTATAATAATGTGTATTAAAGATTATCCGTGGAATCCGAATGCTACGCATACTGTCATCAAGATCAGGATGACCAGTGACAATGGCATCAGATACTTCCACTCCAACTTCAGAATCTGGTCGATACGCAGACGTGGGAATGTCCAACGTACCCACATCAGGAGCCATACCACCGCGAAGGTCTTACCGAAGAACCAGATGAAACCAGGAATAAGGTTCATCAGATTGTCGAAGCCCTCGATACCGATGTTCAATGGCGCCCAACCACCGAGGAATACGGTAGAAGCGATACCAGAAATCACGAAGAGGTTGAGGTACTCTGCCAGGTAGTAGAAACCGAAGCCCATACCTGAATACTCTGTGTGGTAACCTGCGGTCAACTCACTCTCAGCCTCAGCCAAGTCGAAAGGACCACGGTTAGCCTCAGCATTACCTGCTACGAGGAATACGAGGAAAGCCAGGATAGCTGGCACATGACCCTTGATAATCAACCAGTTCCAAGCACCAGTCTGTGCCTCTACGATACCGCTTACCTGCATGGTTCCGGTAAGAACTACTGCAGAAATCAGACAGAGACCGAGAGACATCTCGTAAGAAATCATCTGTACGGCACCACGCATGGCAGATACCACAGAGTACTTGTTGTTAGATGCCCAACCAGCGAGGAACACACCCAGCACGCCAATAGAACTTACGGCTGTGATGAGGAATACACCTACGTTGAAGTCAAGAATATGTGCTCCCTTGTTCCATGGAAGGAATGAGAAAGTACCTACAGAGGCAATGATCACGAGGAATGGTGCCATGTAGTAGAGCAGCTTGTCGGCTCTATCCACGGCGAAGATCTCCTTGATCAACATCTTGAGCACGTCGGCGAATACCTGGAAGATACCCCAAGGACCTACACGCATAGGGCCAAGACGGCACTGGAAGTAGGCACACACCTTACGCTCCATGAAGATAAGTACGATAGCGATGAGGGCGTATGCTGTCAAAATGCAGATACCCACGAGCACGCACTCAATCAGAATCGACAGGAAGTCGCCCAGACCCAAGGTCTGGCGAAGCAGATTGTCGATGAATGTTGTTACTATACTAAAATCAAACATAATTATCTATCAATATCAGGGATTACGAAATCGATTGCTGCACCTGTAGTGATGAGGTCGGCGATCTTCTGACCACGGAGCATTGGGTCCAAGGCTCCTGTGAGTGAGAGACCCATCGGACGCATCTTCATACGGTATGGACTCTTGTCACCCTTTGAGTCGAGATATACACCAAACTCGCCGCTGGCACCCTCTACAGAGAAGTACCACTGTCCCTCTGGAACCTTGATGATTGGCTTCTGCTTGATGTAGTACTCACCCTCTGGAATGTTGTCGATCAACTGCTCGATGATGTCCAAGCTCTGATACAACTCCTGGATGTGTACATAGTAACGATCCATTGAATCGCAACCGGTAAGGGTGATTTCCTTCCACTCTACCTTGTCGTACATATCGTATGGATGACGCTTGCGGGTATCGTTCTTCCAACCTGATGCACGACCAGCAGGACCGGTTACGGCATAGTTGATACAATCCTCATAGTTCATTGGACCTACACCTTCGAGACGGTTGTGAGTAATCACGTTGTCACCGAATACGTCGAGGTATTCCTGAATCATCGGACGGAGATACTTGCAGAGGGTCTTCACGTTCTGAACGAAGTTAGGGTCGATATCTGCCTGCAGACCACCGATACGGTAGTAGTTCTGAATCAGACGGCCACCGGTTGTCTCCTCCATCACGTTCAATACGTGCTCACGGTCGCGCATACAGTAAAGGAATGCGGTCAAGGCACCCAAGTCCTGTGCGGTACAGCCGAGGTACAACAAGTGTGAGTCGATACGCTGCAACTCATCCATGATGGTACGGATGTAGCGGATACGGTCTGAGAGTTCGATACCCATCGCCTCCTCGATAACGCCTACCAATGCGTGGCGGTGCATCATCGCAGAAAGATAGTTCAGACGGTCGGTCAATGCCAAGGTCTGTGGATAGGTCATGTTCTCCCACATCTTCTCGATGCCACGGTGAATATAACCGAGGTGTGGATAGATGCGCTTCACGGTCTCACCGTCGATAACGGTCTGAAGACGGAGCACACCATGGGTAGATGGGTGGTTAGGACCGATGTTGACAACATACTCATCATCATCGAAACGACGCTTTTCAGTAGCTACCAGATGACCATCAGCACTAAGACTGTATTCTACAGTGAAATCATCCTCTGGCTCATCAGTACAAGGGAACTTGTTTGCCTCAGGACTCATATCGAAGTCCTTACGCAATGGATAGCCCTGGAAATCGGTACGGAGGAAGAGACGACGCATGTCTGGGTGACCCAGGAACTTGATGCCGACGAAATCGAAGACTTCACGCTCCAGGAGGTCAGCCACCTTCCAGAGATGGATAACTGTAGGAATCACATCACTGCCATCCACCTTCTTGGCGATGGTCTTTACCGAGCAGCGCTCGTTGGTCTGAGTATTCTCAAGAATATAGATACATCCGAGACCTTCCTCACCGAAGTCTTCACCGATGATGGTAACAAGGTAGTCGAAATGCTTCTCGTTCTTCAACTTCGCCATTTCAGAAGCGAAATTATCAAAACTCAATTCAATATTATTCAGTTTCATGTTCTTATACCTTATTATATTAATCAGTTAGACCTTTCTGAGGGTCGAAATCCTCAGGTACTTCAGTTACGATGATAGGCTCCTTGTGTCCGAGCTTCTCGCTGTCAGAGAGGTTCTCGTTGCTCAAGCCGCGAAGACCACCCTTGCTCATAGAGAGTTCCTTCTCATCCTGAGTCATCTTGTGGTTAGCACCACCGAAGAATTTCTCAACCTTTACCTTACGCTGCAACTGCATCATACCGTAAAGGATAGCCTCAGGGCGTGGAGGACAGCCAGGGATGTAAACATCCACAGGAACCAACTCGCTGATACCACGAACCACATTGTAGCTCTTCTTGAACGGACCACCAGAGATGGTACATCCACCCACAGCTACCACATACTTAGGCTCAGCCATTTCATCATACAAACGCTTGAACACTGGTGCCATCTTATTGGTAATAGTACCGGCACACATGATCAAGTCAGCCTGACGTGGAGAGTTACGGGTTACCTCGAAACCAAAACGGGAGAAGTCGTAACGTGCACAACCTACAGCCATGAACTCGATACCACAGCAAGAAGTACCGAAGGTCAAAGACCAGAGTGAGTTACTACGTCCCCAGTTGATGGCAGCATCGAGCGAACCGACTACCACGTTAGCACCACCCTCATTGAGCTCCTGCGCAATCTTTTCGAGAGTGTCATTGTCCTTAAACTCGTCGTAAGGAATACTCTTGATAGAGGCTCTTTTGTTTACTTCCATTCCAACGCTCCTTTCCGCCAAGCATATGCAAGGCCAAATACCAATACCAACAAGAAGAACCCGATGCTCACGAGAGCCATTGGTCCAAACTGCTTAACTACAACTGCCCATGGGTAAAGCAATACTGTCTCGATATCAAACATCAGGAAAAGGATGGCGAAGAGATAGTAGCCGATGTGTGATGGCAACCAAGAGCTGCCACGTGTCGGAATACCACACTCAAAAGGTTCACCCTTTACCGGATTGTATGAACGAGGACCGATCAACTTCGCGATGACATAAGCAGCCACCACCAAGGTTACAGCCGTCAGCAAAACGGTGATAAATAGTGTAAAGTTCATAAAAATTTTTATAACGTTATTTTTGTTTAAATGCTTCTAAGCGCCTGCAAAGGTAGCAAATATTTCTGAAAGAATATAATTTTTAATGTTAAATGTTAAATATCGGGCAAAAAAAAAAGGTTATTAGATGCTAAAATAGGTTGTATCGGGCATGTATCCGACTGTAATGGATACACATTCGCCAGTGGCGGACAGACATCCGACACTGGCGAACATACGTTATTTCTGTTATTGAATAAGTCAAACTTTTATTTGAATAAGCCAAACAGTTCGGCGTCGATGAGATCGGTAACCTTTCGGAAATCCTCAGGATTATCGGCAAACTCCAGGGTGTCGCCATCGATGATGATGAGTCGGCCCTTGTAATCCTTGATCCATTCCTCGTAACGGTTGTTCAAGCCCTGGAGATAGTCGATGCGGATGCTCTTCTCGAAATCTCTGCCTCGCTTCTCGATGTGCTTCACGAGGGTCGGAATACTGCTCTTGATGTAAATCATCAGGTCTGGAAGCTTCACCAGACTGATCATCAAATCGAAGAGATCGGTATAGTTCTTGAAATCCCTGTCGCTCATCATGCCGATATCGTGAAGATTTGGGGCAAAGATGCGCGCATCCTCGAAGATGGTTCTATCCTGCACGATGGTCTGCTCCGAACGGGAAATCTCCACCACATCGTGGAATCGCTTGTTCAGAAAGTAAATCTGAAGATTGAACGACCATCGCTCCATATCCTTGTAATAATCGGCAAGGTATGGATTGTTATCTACCGGCTCGAAGTTTGCCTTCCAGCCATATCTCTTGGCAAGCATCTTGGTCAAGGTCGTCTTGCCGCTTCCTATATTTCCAGCTATTGCTATATGCATCTTATTACTTTTTACTTTTTTACGTTTTTACTTTTAAGAGAAGAAGCCGAAGAGCTTGGCATCAATCTTGTCGATGATATCTCCAAACTGCTTGGGATTATGCTCGAAGTCGAGGTTATCCACCTCTACTACCAGCACCCTACCCTTATACTTGTTCATGATGAAATCATCGTAGAGAAGATTGATTCCCTCGAGATAATCGATAGGCATCTTCTGCTCGTAATCACGGCCTCGTTTCTGAATATTCTTCACAAGATGTGGTACAGAAGAACGGAGATAAATCATCAGTTCCGGCATCTCAACCACTTCCATCATCGACTCGAAGAGTTCCATATAGGTATCGAAGTCGCGCTGGTCCATATTACCCATCTTTCTATTATTGGCTGCAAAGACATACACTCCCTCAAAGATGGTACGATCCTGAATGACAGTCTCCTTACAATGCTGAATCTCAAGCAGATTCTTGAATCGCTGCTTCAGATAGAAGACCTCCATATTGAGAGCCCATCGGGGGATGTCCTTGTAATAGTCATCGATGTAGGGATTCTCTGCAACTGGCTCCAAGTACTGCTTCCAGCCGTAGTGCTTGGAGAGCATCTTGGTAAGCGTGGTCTTTCCACTACCGATATTTCCTGCTACTGCTATGTACATTTTTTCTTATATTGAGTATTGAATCTTGAATATAGAATGAGACTGGCTTTAAGCAAGTCTAGATTCTACAGACTGCAAATATACAATATTTATTCGGAATAAACAAAAAAAGTCTCACAGTTTTCACAAATTACGCAAATTATTCTCCAGAAAGAAGAGTCTCCTTCCAGGCAGCCCCCTGAGTTTTGTTCTCCTTATAGAAGTAGTGAGGCCATCCGCCTGCAGCTCCATGAATCTCTGCCTCATACACGGCAAAACGAAAAAAATCAATATTTAATATAAGACAATAAGTATATGACATCGCGAATTCAACAACAAATAAGACAAGTACCGAGCCTCTTTTTTAAGAGACTCGGTACTTCATCATTTATTTCGCATGAAAGGCTATCAGACCTTCCATCGGAGCCCGCATAATCTTGACAATATGAAGATGATGCTCATCCTCCATCACATTTCTGAGGGGAGCTTCAAAATAATGAGCGATGCTTCCCACGAACCCTATCATCGGAATCCCCTCTCCCAAAGAAGAATCCCAGGCTTTCACGCCAGGTTCCAACTGCGAGATATCCTCCTGACTGGCTTTTACATACAGAATATAAGGTCTGAGATTGTTCTCGTAAAAAGCATGGAAGTTACTCAATACCACCCGATACAGTGCCATCGCCTCATTCAGTTTATCACTGCCGTTCTCATATTTTTCTCCCTCTGCTATCTGCTCAGAAATAAAAGGACAGATGGAAGCCAGAAAACGGTTTGCCAACGGTTCACGATACACCTTGTTGATGATATCAGGATAATCCAGTCCCGACCACTTCAGAAACCTCTTTTTGATAGCCGAAGGCAGACTACCCTTGAAGATACCATTCAGGAAAAGCTTGCCCAAGACGGCACCGCTACCTTCGTCACCCAGAATATACCCCAGAGGCGGCGTATTCATCACAATCTTCGTGCCATCATAGAGACAACTGTTGGCACCAGTGCCCAGAATGCATGCCATTCCCGGCTGATGTCCGAAAAGCGCTCTTGCCGCTCCTATCATATCCCCCTCTGCCTCTACCTTGGCTCCAGGAAAAGCCTGCTGCAAGAGAGAGTTCATCCGGGGCTTCATCGCCTCGGTTACACCGCTGCCATAGAAATATACTTCCTGGGGGGATTCCGGCAAGATGAGTTCCGACTTCAGTATCTGAAGCACTTCGGCATCCTGCATGTGAATAGGATTGATGCCCTGCGTCTTGCAAGTCATCACTACTTGACCTTGCCCGTCTATCAACGACCAGTCGGTCTTGGTACTGCCACTGTCTGCTATGAGTATGTTCATTGTCGTATTTTTTAAATGCACTGCAAATGTAATGATTTTCGGTGAAATATCGCAAAGAAAAGGAAAAAAAGATACTTCATCAAGCTGATAATCTTAAAAAACTCACATTATTCTTGGGTTTTTCGTGAATTATTAATAACTTTGCACACAAATAGACAAATAATTAAGGAAGAAATAACAATAAAATATTATAATTATGGCAACATTCATTGCAGGACCATGCGTCATCGAGTCGATGGAACTACTGGATACAGTAGCTCAGGAACTCGTTCGTATCAACCAGGACTTAGGAACCGACATCATATTCAAGGCATCCTTCGATAAGGCCAACCGAACCAGCATCCACTCTTTCCGTGGTCCTGGTCTGGAGAAAGGTCTGCAGATGCTCAGCGACATCAAGTCGAAATACGGACTTCGCATCACCACCGATATCCACGAGAGCTATCAGGCTGAAGCTGCGGGCAAGGTATGCGATATTCTCCAGATACCAGCCTTCCTCTGCCGCCAGACCGACCTGCTCGTATCGGCTGCCAAGACCGGCAAGATTGTCAACATCAAGAAGGCTCAGTTCCTCAGCGGAAGAGATATGAAGTATCCGGTTGAGAAAGCTTTGGATAGCGGAGCCAGCGAAGTATGGCTCACCGAGCGTGGCAACTGCTTCGGCTACAACAATCTCGTGGTAGATTTCCGCAACATTCCGGATATGAAGGAGATTGTACCTAATGTCATCATGGACTGTACCCACAGCGTACAGCGGCCAAGCGCAGGCGATGGCAAAACCGTGGGCGACCGCAAGTTTGTGCCAGCCATGGCAAAGGCTGCCAAGGCATTCGGTGCAACAGGCTACTTCTTCGAGGTGCATCCCGACCCAGACCAGGGCAAGAGCGATGCAGCCAACATGCTGGAATTAGCCAAGTTAGAATCTCTCATTCAGGAACTCCTGTAAGAGAATCTAATCATAAAGTTCAATGTTCAAAAATCAAAGTTCAAAGTAAATCATGGACGATAAGACAATAAGAAGTTATGGTGAACAGGCTCTGAGAGACGAGGCACAGGCCATCCTCGACCAGATCGCCTTATTGGACGATAATTTTGAGAAAGCCGTAGATATGATGTATCATTGCCAGGGCAAGATCATCGTTACGGGTGTGGGCAAGAGCGGACACGTGGGTGCCAAGATTGCAGCAACCCTCGCCTCTACAGGTACACCGGCTTTCTATATCAACCCTCTGGATGTATATCACGGCGACCTCGGTGTGATGACCGACAAGGACGTGGTACTGGCACTGAGCAACAGTGGTCAGACCGACGAGCTGCTCCGCTTCATCCCGATGGTGCTCCACATGAACGTGCCTATCATCTCCATAACGGGCAATCCGAATTCACTGCTGGCAAAATACTCCAACCATCACATCACCGTCAAGGTGAAGAAGGAGGCTTGTCCGCTCAACCTTGCTCCTACCAGCAGTACCACTGCTGCCCTCGCCATGGGCGATGCTCTGGCAATAGCCCTGATGCAGGTGCGCCACTTCAAGCCACGCGACTTTGCCCAGTTCCATCCGGGCGGCGAATTGGGCAAGCGTCTCCTCACCACAGCTGAAGACGTGATGCGCAGCGAAGACATGCCTATCATCCCTAAGGAGATGCATCTAGGCGAGGCCATCATCCATGTGAGCAAGGGTAAGCTCGGACTGGGAATCTCGCTCGATGAAAACCAGCGTGTCATCGGTCTGATTACAGATGGAGATATCCGCCGTGCCATGGAGAAGTGGCAGGCAGAATTCTTCAACAAGACCGTGAGCGACATCATGACCACCACTCCGAAGATGGTGACTCCGAAGACCAAGATTTCGGAGATTCAGCGCATCATGCACAAATACAAGGTACATACGGTACTCGTAGTAGATAAGGATAATCATTTGAAAGGCATCGTAGATCACTATGCATGCATGGTTTAATATTCAGGCACGGATTACACAGATTTATAGATTACACGGTTATAGATAAGATGAGATATTATTTATTAATAGCTACTTTATGGCTGGCTAGTTCGCTGTGCAGCGCACAGACCAGCGATTCATTGATAGTCAACCAGCTTCGTGGGAAGGGGGTCAGCTTTTCCCACGACAACTCCGTCACGCTCCTGATGAGCGGACAGGAGAAATTCGATGATATGTTTCAGGCAATCCGTCAGGCTAAGCACAGTGTGCATCTGGAATACTTCAACTTCCGCAACGACAGCATTGCCTCCCTCCTCTTCGACCTCCTTGCCGAGAAGGTGAAGCAGGGTGTCAAGGTAAGAGCCCTCTACGATGGCTTCGGAAACTCATCCAACAACAAGCCGCTGCGAAAACGGCATCTCAAGGAAATCCGTGCCAACGGCATCGAAATCTTCGAATACAAGCCCCTGAAGTTCCCATGGGTACATGCCGTTTTCAACCGCGACCACCGCAAAATCGTAGTCATCGACGGACAGATAGCCTATACCGGCGGCATGAACGTTGCCGACTATTATATAAAAGGTACGAAGGTGGTAGGCGAATGGCACGATATGCACTGCCGCATCGACGGCAGCGAGGTGAATACCTTGCAGAAGATCTTCCTCAAAATGTGGAACAAGGTAAGCGGACAGCATATCGACGGCGAGGAGTATTACCGCAAGGAGAAACAAGACTACCTGGTAGAGAATCTCAAACCCGATACCACCGCCACGGCTTATCACAAGACGGTGGGCATCATCAATCGTGAGCCGCATATCACGAAGGATATCATCCGCTACTTCTATGTGAATGCCATCAACGATGCCCAGGACAGCATCAAGCTCATCAGTCCCTACTTCACTCTGAGTCCCAAGCTCAAGAAGGCATTGAAGCGGGCAGTAAAAAGAGGCGTCAAGGTAGAGATCATGCTCTCCACCAGGAGCGATATCCCGCTCACCCCCGATTGCGGATTCTATAATGCCCACAAGCTGATGAAGGCTGGCTGCCATGTATGGATGTACACGCCGGGCTTCCATCATACCAAGATTATCATGGTAGATGGCAAGTTCTGCACCGTAGGCAGCGCCAACCTCAATGCCCGAAGCCTGCGATGGGATTACGAAGAGAATGCCGTGATTGTGGATTCATGCACTACCCACCAGCTCGACCGTCTCTTCGACAGGGAGAAGAAAGACAGTTTCCTGCTCAACGAGCAGAACTGGCGAGAGTGGCGCACCGGATGGCAAAGATTCAGGGGATGGTTTGCAGCAAAGTTCCTCACCCCATTCCTGTAAACAGATAACAGATATATCAGAGAAATATGATGAACGAAGAAATGAAGAAAGCAATGGCAGGCAAGGCGATGCCCGAACTCGCCATTGTAGATAACAATACGCTGGCAGCCTTGGGTCTCAAGGGACTGCTGGAGAGTGTCGTTCCGATGGTAAAGATCAGCATCTTCGGTACATTCGGTGAATTTGAGTCGAATGCACCCGAACGCTTCATGCACTATTTCGTGTCGATGCAGATTCTTCTGACTCACCGCAACTTTTTCATCGAAGAGGCGTATCGCCCCCATACCATCGTGCTTACCCCCTGCAACGACCTCAACTCGCAGCTGCAGGGATTCCACTGCATCTGCGTCAACGTACCGGAATCAAAGCTCATCCGACAGTTGATCCGCCTGCAACGTTCGGGACATCCCCACGGCGAATATATCCCGCCGATGGATTCCTCAGAGTCCAGGGAGAAAGCCCTTTCAGACAGGGAAATCGAGGTACTCTCGCTGGTGGCACAAGGCAAAATCAACAAGGAGATAGCCGAAAAGCTCTTCATCAGTACCACCACCGTGATTACCCACCGCAAGAATATCCAGGAAAAACTGGGTATCAAGAGCGTTTCTTCGCTTACCATCTATGCCGTGATGCACGGTTATGTGGATATCAACAAGATCTAGCAGCCGGAGAGGCATCCCCCAAAATGATGATGCCTCTTACTCACATACCTATATATAATGATAGTGCCTTCCCCGCAAGCAGCAGGGAAGGCACTATCATTTTATAAAAAATAACATTTCAAAGGTCGTTTTTCTAAGCAAAACTAGAGTTTCACCGTAGAAATATCAACCAGATCGTTTACGATGGCATAAATCGTCAGGCCCGCAGGAGAATGAATCTGGAGCTTACGGGCGATGTTTCGGCGATGGGTAATCACCGTGTTCACGGAGATAAAGAGATGGTCGGCTATCTCCTTGTTCGACATACCCTGAACCAGCGCAATGATTACATCTTTCTCTCGGTCGCTCAACTGCTCATCGTTGTTCGGCGTCTGATTGATCATACTCGAAATCTTGGCACTCACGTCATTCTGCTTCAGTTTCCGCTCGGCATTTCTCACGGCAGGAATAAAAATTTCTTCCTCCACCTCAGAGTGATGCGTAAGCCACTCCTCGTTGTTGTAGATATCATAGAGAGTGGCACTGAGCTGGTTGTTGTGCAGTCCATCCGAAGGCAGATACTTGATGATGATGCTCTTCAATTCCTTCAGCTTCATATCCACCTGCACATGATGCTTCGAGAAGGTTTCGATATCAAAGTTGGTATTGGCATTACCATCTATAAGTGCCTGAACATAAGGAAAAACCATCTTCTCCTCATACTTCATGTGGTTGGTGATGCTGTGGGCATAATCATCATAGAGTTTCAGAATCAGTCGCGCCAGATTATCCGTTTCATCCAGGGCTTCCACCAGCTCCTTACGGATAAAAGGTAACTGGAAATCTATGTAGTAGGCATGCGATGCCTTGAGATAATGCAACAGGGTCGGCAACGACAAGCGGTCGGCATTGTCGTACTCCTTGTAACCATTTATCGTAAAGTTTACCACGGCAAGGAAGGTGTAGGTATCCACGTTCTGTTCATTGCAGACTTCCCTTACCGTCTTGTCGCCGAATCCCAGATTGATGCCGAAGCTACCCAGGCTCTGCAAGATATTGTAATTGTCTCTAATGATGCTGATCATCTTGTCGTCAGCCTCATACATCTTCTGATTTTTCATCTTGTTCTATCCTTAAATGCAAACATCCTTGTATCAAGAACATTCATCATGTTTTTATTTCGGTTGCAAATATACAAAAAAGTTTCGAAACCCGCAATACCTAGAAATGGGGATGCCGATGTTTACCGAAATTTAGGTATTGCAAGATTTTTTTTAACTCCGTACCTTTGCACCCGAAATCGAGAAAGAGCGCGGTGATGATTGCCACTCCCGAGCGGCAGAGCTGCGTAATTCCTTATCAAGCTACAGGACTTTAAGGAGATACTAGGTCTCTAAAGTGTCGAGAAAGCAAGCAGATATCCGCGCTTTTTTCCTTATATAAAATTATACGATAACAATAATTTCAAAATATTAAAGATGAACAGTTTAAGAATTGGATTGATGTCCGCTGCCCTGGTTGCCGGTTTGGCAACGGCAAGTGCACAAACTGTGGCTGCCGATAGTGTGATGCAGCATGTAAACGGCAAGCGCCTCAGCGTAGGTGGTTATGGCGAGGTTGCCATGAGCCGCAACTTCTATAGCGACGCTGGAAAACGCTACTCTAACGCTACCGCTTATAAGAATGCTCCCGACCACGGACGCTTCGACATTCCCCATGCAGTCATCTACTTGGGTTACGACTTCGGAAAGGGATGGACCATGGGTACTGAGATAGAGTTTGAACACGGAGGTACCGGACAGTCTATCGAATACGAGGCTGAGGAAGCCATCGAGTATGAACAGGAGGTAGAGAAAGGTGGCGAGGTGGAACTCGAACAGTTCTGGATTCAGAAATCATTCGGTCGATGGGCTAACATCAAGGCTGGTCACATCGTGGTACCTGTAGGTTTGACCAATGCCTATCACGAGCCATTGAATTTCTTTACTGTTTATCGTCCGGAAGGCGAAAATACCATTCTGCCCTGCACCTGGCACCAGACTGGTATCAGTTTCTGGGGAAAGAGCGGTAAGTTCCGCTATGAGGCACAGTTTCTGGCTGGTTTGAACGCCTACCGTTTCAGTCGCAGCAACTGGATTCAGGGCGGTGCCAAGAGTCCATACGAGTTTGAGGTAGCCAACAAATATGCCGTAGCTGCACGTGTAGATAACTACAGTATTCCTGGTCTGCGCATCGGACTGAGCGGTTACTATGGCAAGGCGATGGGCAACACCACCCCACAGGATACCCAGCATAAGGATATCAAGGGAAATGTATATGTAGGTGCTTTCGACTTCACCTACAACAAGTACAACTGGAAGATTAGAGGCAATGTGGATTATGGCTATGTAAGCGATGCTACAGCCATCACCAGCATCGTATATCCAGGTACGGCGAATGTCAAGCCTAACGAATCGGGTAGCGGCAAATACTTCGGCAGTCATGCCATCGCTACCATGGTGGAAGCAGGCTATGATGTCTTCTCTCAGATTTCCAAGCTTCGTGAAGACAACCAGAAGTTGTATGTGTTCGGTCATTTCGAATATTACGATTCATCGGTACACAACACCACCGCCAAGTGGACCAACCGCAAGATTGTGGCAGCAGGTATCAACTACTTCCCTCTCCCACAAGTCTGTGTAAAGGCAGAGTACAATCAGCGCATCTTCCACTCTAAGTACAACAATGAGCCAGCCGTAAACATCGGCATCGCTTATCAGGGCTTCTTCCTCTAAATCTGGGGAAGCAGCCGTATCATAGTTTATAATTTTCATATTCAAACATAAAAAACAAAGAAAAAATGAAAAAAGTTTTCCAGAAGGCATTTTTGTTCGTAGCAACAATGACTTTATCTTTGGGTTTCGCTTCTTGTAGCGATGATGATGACCCAGTAACAGAGGGTAACGTAGTACCAGCAACAGAATTATCAGCAGTTGCCAACACTTATGTAAACGACATCGTCAATCCTACCTACAAGGATTTGAGAGACAACGCTAAGGTTCTGAAGGATGCATGCGACAAGGCATACGCCAACGCCAAGGCTGGCAACTTGAGCGATGCAGATATCACTGCAGCCTGCGAGGCTTTCAAGAACGCACGCCGTGAATGGGAGCGCAGCGAGGCTTTCCTCTATGGTGCAGCTACCAACAATGAAATTGACCCACACATCGACTCATGGCCACTCGACCACGACCAGCTGGTAGAAGCGCTCAACAACCAGAGCATCATCGCTGGAATCCAGGGTTCAAACCCAGCTCAGTTTATCTATACCGAGAACAAGAACTTCGACTCTGTAATCGGTTTCCACGGATTGGAGTTCGTACTCTTCCGCAATGGTGCCGCACGTACTGCAGCCATGCTGAACAACAACGAGACAGAAGAGGGCATGACCACCGTAAAGGGTATCGACGAGTTGGCATTTGCTGCCGCTGTAGCTGGCGACATCTACAACATGACTTCACTCCTCCAGTATGGTTGGAATGGTGATGCTACCCTCGGTTCCTGGTTGACAAGCAACTGCAAGTGGGTGATTGACGGTCTTGCTGGTCTGGAGGAGAGTGCTGGTGCCCTTTCTTCTGCAGGTATCGGTTACGGTCAGTTCTTCCTCAATGCCACAGGCGACAAGGCTTGGTTCCCTACATGGCAGGAGACCTTGGAGAATGTATTCGTAGGCGGTTGCTCAAGCATCTGCCAGGAGGTTTACACCCAGAAGCTCGGTCAGGCTTACCGTGTAGCTACCGGTCATGGCGGTACAACAGAGGATGGCGAAGCTGAATCTCGCGACTACATCGAGTCTCCATACAGCAAACGTTCATTCATCGACTATCAGGACAACATCTACTCTATCAAGAACTCCCTCTATGGTACACGTGATGTAACTGCTACAACTCCTGTTGCTAATTCATTGATGACTATCATGAAGAAGTACAACTACAGTGGCTACAACGCATTGAATACAGCTCTTGATGAGGCTATCGCAGCATTGGAGTCTGCCAAGAAGAGCGGTATCGCCTTCGTTGATGATCCAGCCAACGCTCAGGTGAAGACTTGCATCGACAAGATCAATACATTGGACGATGAGTTGAACAATGCTGGTTCATGGTTCCGCGCATTGAAGGTTTCCAAGTAATCTATCCATTACAGCAGAAACAATAAGAATAAAGGATAACGTAGCTTTGCTTTCTTCAACAGAAGCAAAGCTACGTCATTTGGGTTAAATATAATATATTACAAAGAAAATACATTATGAATAAGAATTTTAAGAATTACGCCTACATGTCGTTCGCCATGGCTTTGGCGATGACGATGACCAGCTGCTCTGATGATGACGACAAAGTAGAGATTCAGGAAACTGATGCCGCATACGTAGGTAAGGAAGTGGGTAACTTTACTGCTGATGAGTGGTATCCTGGTGGTAAGCTGGGTACAACAGAGAACACTGGTTCCAGCAGTTACTCTGACCAGACCCCTGCCGTAGATAACGATCCGGAACTCTTCAAGCAGTTCTTTATCGGCGAGCAGATGTTCGAGCGCCAGTATTCATGGAATACAGGTGCATTCAAGGGCTTAGGTCCTGCTTCAGTCCGCTCATCTTGCTTTGATTGCCATCCAGAGTATGGCCATGGCAAGCGCAAGGCACAGTATGAAACCCGCTATGGTAACGGTAATGGTTATCTGCTCGTAGTTTATCATCCTGTAGATGGTGCCATCAGCAATGATGGTGGCTATGTAGCTGAGGTTACAGGTATGCCTCAGACACAAGCACAGTCTCCATTCTTGCCACCTATCGATGAGAGCAAAATCAATATGAGTTGGGAGCACGTCAACAAGATGGAAACAGAAGAGATACCATCCATGCAGTTCCCTGATGGCGAAAAGTTTGATTTGATTTATCCTGAGATTTCTATCCCTAAGAGTGCCTTCAACACCAATCCTACTCCATACGAAACCGGCAATGGTGCCGTAGCTGTAAGATTGGAATCTACCATCGGTATTGGTGGTACAGGACTGGTAGATGCCATTCCTAACGAAGCTATCAAGGCACAGTACGCATCAGAGGCATCTTACTTCAAGAAAGCTGGACTTGACGTAAAAGAATACATCAATCCATCATTTTGGGATGCCGGCAAGAATGACTTTACCGACGGAGCATACTATACAACATTTGGTAGAGATAGCAAATACGCTACTGGTGGCGTGCATGCAGATGGCAGCACATTCGATCCAAACACCTCAGAATTGAACAAAAAGATTGTCAAGCGCTTCACTTATGCCTTGACCCGTGGTAGTTTACAGGATGGTCCTGGTGCTAACGCTATCTGGAACATCACCAATGTTACCCGTCAGGATCGTCCTTGCCTCTATACCACGACCCCTTGGGCAAAGGCAATGTCAGAGAATACGGATGTGATTGCAGCCATCAAGAAGGACCCTACCTCTCCTTATTATGCAGATGGTACTGACGAGGGAATCAAGGAAGCAGTAGCAAACCTGTTGGATCCAAAAACCAACCAGTTTGACAACCAATGGCACAACTTCAAGCCTGAGCAGAGCATGGACGATTTCTATGCCTTCATGGTATGGCATCGTGGACTTGCAGTACCTCGTGCCCGCAACTTGAATGATCCACAGGTACAGCAGGGTAAAAAACTCTTTATGGAATGGGGCTGCGCCAACTGTCACAAGCCATCATGGAAGACCGGAGACGATAATTACGTAACATCCAAGTACATCGCCGACAAGAAGTTGCCTCGTTATCAGAACCAGACCATTTATCCATATTCTGACTTCGTTCAGCACAAGCTCTATATGATGAACGACATCCATGGATCATGGTGCCGCACCACTCCACTTTGGGGTCGTGGCTTGAGCTACGTGAATACTGGTGCTGAAGATCGCCTGCACGACTGTCGTGCCCGCAACGAGGTGGAAGCCATCATGTGGCACTGCTACAGCAAGAAGAGTCATGCCTATAGTTCAGCCATGAACTTCTACAAAGCATCGAAGAGCGATCGTGATGCAGTGGTTAAGTTCCTGCGTTCTATCTAATCATAAGATATTACAAGAAGAAACAAAAATAAGAAAAGCTGCCAGGCTATCAAAAGCATTTGGCAGCTTTTTTTATCAGAATCTACAAATATACGGATTATCTCTTGCTCGTCTCCGAATTATATCGTATTTTTGCAACGGAAATTCTATCAAGATTCCAACTAAGTATGATTAAAAAGATTATATTCATTCTTTACATCCTTGTGCTCGTATGCATGGCAGCCGCCACTATCGTGGAGAAAAGCCAGGGCACGGATTATGCCCATGCCCACTACTATGGGGCATGGTGGTTCATTCTTATCTGGGCAGTACTTGCTGCCCTCGGTGCGTTCTATATCATCAAAAGAAAAGTGAAGTGCGCTTCTACATTGGCACTCCATCTCTCCTTCATCATCATCCTCTTGGGTGCCCTACTCACGCATGTATCAGCTAAAAGAGGCATGATTCATCTGCGCATCGGTCAGCCTACAGATACTTATATGGCTCAAGACGAGGAGCAGGGTATGAAGGAAGAGAAACTCCCTTTCTCGCTCTGCCTGCAGAAGTTTGAAGCGAAGATGCACGATGGAACCAACGCCGTGGCTGACTATTCTTCAAAAATCACCGTAATAGACGGAGAGGATAAGAGCGAAGGCGAAGTTTCGATGAACAACATCTATTCCCACCGGTCTTACCGTCTTTATCAGTCATCTTACGATGAAGACGGCAAGGGAAGCGTGCTCGCTATCAATGCCGATCCATACGGCATACCAGTCACCTATACTGGCTATGCGCTGCTCTTCATCTCCCTCGTATGGATGCTCTTCGACCCTAAGGGCGGTTATCGCAAACTACTGAAGAGTCCTTTGCTCAAGAAGGGAGCCTTGATGACAGCACTCATCCTCAGCATGGGCAATATACAGACACTGCATGCAGAATCTGCAACTGGCAATCTCCAAAATGCTGTATTGCCAAAGGAAACTGCAGAGAAGTTTGGCGAGCTTCATATTCTCTACAACGACCGCATCTGTCCGGTACAGACCTTTGCCCTCGATTTCTGCAAGAAGATATATGGAGCCAGGAGCTATCAGGGATTGACTGCAGAACAGGTACTCTCTGGTTGGGTATTCTATGGAAATACTTGGGCAAACGAGCCTTTCATCAAGATCAAGAGCGGAGAAATGAAATCAGCGATGAATCTGCCTGACTATGCTTCGCTCAATACTTTCTTCAATCGTGAGATGGGTGGCTATACCATCGGACAGTATGTTCAGGAATACTACAATGGTCAGCAGGACAAGTTCCATCAGCAAGCCGCCGATATCGATGGCAAGATACAAATCATCATGGAGTTGCGAGAAGGTATCTCATTGAAAGTTCTTCCTTACACCTTCACCAAGAACGTGAAAGCTACCAAGGATCATCCTTCCATCAAGGCGGGTACCACCACCTGGTTTTCACCGGTGGATAAGTTGCCACAGGCCGTAGAGCAGCAGCATGCGCTCTATATCAGGAATGTATTCTCTCTGCTGAATGGCGATGTAAAGGCAGGAAATATCAGCCGTGTAAACGAGTTCTTCGTCAAGATGAAGAAATATCAGGAGGTTAGTAGCGGTAATTCGCTGCCAACAGCTACCCAGTATAAGGCAGAACGCATCAATAATGCCTTTCCTTTTGCCACCATTCTCTTCATGGCAAACCTCACATTGGGTTTCATTGCCCTCTTCTACACCATCTATCGCATGACGAAGAAGAAAGAAATCAAGGTATTGAACATCGCTTTGCCTATCCTGCTTGGCGTATCCTTCCTTGCATTAACCTTCGGATTGGCATTGAGATGGATTATCAGCGGCAACATACCTATGTCTAACGGATATGAAAGTATGCTGACTGTTGCCTGGGTCGTGATGCTTATCAGTATTCTGATGCAGTTGCGCATCCGCATCGTGATGGTATTCGGCTTCCTGATTTCAGGATTCTTCCTTCTGGTAAGCCATATAAACCTGATGGATCCTGCTATCGGACAGATGATGCCGGTATTGAACAGTCCGTTACTCAGCATCCATGTCAGCATCATCATGATGAGCTATGCACTGCTATCCTTAACTTTCATCTGCGGCATCATGGGCATCTGCATGCGCTCTCATGGCGACGAACTGCGGGATTTAAGCCGTCTCTTCCTCTACCCTGCCCTGACCACGATGGGGTTCGGCATCTTCATCGGAGCCATCTGGGCTAACGTGAGCTGGGGTAATTACTGGAGTTGGGATAGCAAGGAGACGTGGGCGCTCATCACCTTTATGATTTATGCAGTAGTAGTGCATACGCAGAGCCTGCCTGTTTTCCGCAAGCCGCTGGTGTATCACATCTACATCACCCTAGCCTTCCTGAATATCGCCATGACCTACTTCGGTGTGAACTATTTCCTCACGGGCATGCACTCGTATGCATAACCCATCAGAAGACAGAATATATTTAGTCTTAAGGCAAAATTTATTTTCCCTTAAGGATAATTTTATTTTCCCTTAAGGATAAATATATGATGGTGTTGACATCAATCTAATCAAGAAGTATTCCGGACTAACCCAGGAACAGATAGAAAAAATGAAATAAGAAGGGAGAAATGCTCTGGCGACAGAGCGGAGCCATGAGCCTGAATGATTTGATGCAGAAGATTTCGCAGCAGCAATAATTGCCCTGCTGAAAACGAAATCCGTTCCCCCACACTCTTTTTATGTTTTTTTAATATCCTACGGTAACAATTGTTACCGTAGGATTATTTTTAAAGCCGTAATTTTGCAGCCGGAAACCAGGAATGGCAGATTGCCGCCTGGAAGAAAACATTAAAATAACTCATTAATTGATAGCAATATGGCAGAAAACAAGATGTTCTGTTTCCAGTGTCAGGAAACAGCTAAGGGTACAGGCTGTACCATCAAGGGTGTTTGCGGTAAGGAGGCTACAACTTCCAAGTGGCAGGATCTGCTGCTCAGCGTGGTTCGTGGCATAGGAACCATACAACATAGCATAGGCGAAGAGCCGACACCAGAGGTAACCCATTTCCTCACGGATGCACTCTTCACCACCATCACCAACGCCAACTTCAACGATCAGGATATCCTGCAAAAGGTAGATAAGGGCATCGTACTGAAGAAACAGCTGCTGCAAAAGGCAGCAAGCATGAATATCCACCTCCCTGCCTATCAGGAGGTAACCTGGGGTGGCGAGAAGACAGACTATGAGGCAGAGGGCACCCGTGAATCCGTGCTCCGCCACGAGAATGCAGATATCCGCTCGCTCAAGGAACTCACCATGCTCGGTCTGAAGGGTATGGCAGCATACTACGAGCACGCAGCCCATCTGGGAGAAGAGAACAGCGAGATTATCAGCTTCATCTGCCGTGCACTCGCCACTATCAGCAACCCTGATGCTGATATGAACACGCTGCTGGGCGTGGTACTCGAAACAGGTAAGTACGGCGTGGATGTGATGGCACTCCTCGACAAGGCCAACACCCAGGCATACGGTAATCCGGAACTCACCCGGGTGAACATCGGCACAGGCAGCAATCCGGGCATTCTCATCTCCGGTCACGACCTGAAGGATATCGAAGATCTCCTCATCCAGACCGAAGGCACGGGCATCGATGTCTATACCCATGGCGAGATGCTTCCTGCCCACTACTATCCGCAGCTCAAAAAGTACAAGCATCTGGTGGGCAACTACGGCAATGCGTGGTGGAAACAGAAGGAGGAATTCGAGAGCTTCAACGGTCCTGTAGTCTTCACCACCAACTGCATCGTGCCGCCATCGCCATCGGCAGGTTACAGGAACCGCGTCTTCACCACCAACTCTACCGGTTTCCCTGGCTGGAAGCATATCCAGGCGGGTGCCGACGGCCACAAGGACTTCTCCGAGGTGATTGCGCTTGCCAAGACCTGCCAGCCACCTAGGGAGATAGAGACAGGCGAGATCATCGGCGGTTTTGCGCATGCCCAGGTCTTTGCTCTGGCAGACAAGATAGTAGAGGCTGTGAAGAGCGGAGCCATCCGCAAGTTTGTGGTGATGAGTGGCTGCGATGGCAGAATGAAGAGCCGCAACTACTACGAGGAGTTTGCCAAGGCGCTGCCTCAGGATGTAGTGATACTCACCAGCGGCTGTGCCAAGTTCAAGTACAACAAGCTCAATCTGGGCGACATCAACGGCATTCCCCGTGTGCTGGATGCCGGTCAGTGCAACGACTCCTATTCCTGGGCGGTTGTGGCATTGAAGCTGAAGGAGATCTTTGGAGCCAGCGACATCAACGAACTTCCTATCTTCTTCAATATTGCCTGGTACGAGCAGAAGGCAGTCATCGTACTTCTTGCCCTGCTGCATCTGGGCGTAAAGAACATCCATCTGGGTCCTACGCTCCCAGCCTTCTGTTCACCAGCCGTACTGAAGGTTCTGGTAGATACCTTTGGCATTGCCGGAAACGGAACGGTAGAAGAGGACATCAAAAAATATATAGGATAAGAACAGCAGCTACTGAGTTAAGGGAGAATTTGCAGCCGTTAGACAACGTCCATGCCGAGCATATAACAATAAAGGGAGATTTCTTGGCGAAATCTCCCTTTATCAATTGCAAAAAGCAGCTATAATTTCTTTATTTCATCTAATGACAACTGGGTTGCTGCTGCCACTTGCTCGGCAGACAAGCCCATTGCAAGAAGACGACGGGCTGTGGCCTTCTTCTCATCTTGGGCTCCTTCGGCACGACCTTCAGCTCGTCCTTCAGCTCGTCCTTCAGCTCGTCCTTCAGCTCGTCCTTCTTCTCGTCCATCGGCAAGCCCTTTCTGCCAGCCATCATCATAACCCGTCTTGATAACGCTGCGCTGATAGCGCAGATTCTCCATGTGACGGACATAATCATTCTTTTCCGCTACGGTCAACTTATCTATGTCCAGACATTTGCGGGCATCTGCCAAACCTGGGGCCTGGGCCGCCTCGCTGATCTCGCCGGTCTTGAGAAACTCGATCCATTCATCCAGATTGTTCACCGCCAGCTTATCAAAGTTATTCACGCAGAGCAGATAATACTCCGGGAATATGTCTCCGGCTTCGCGATTAGTCTTGCGCCCCTGAGGGATTTCATCACCGAAGAAGAGTTCACTCTGTCGGTTGGAGAGTTTCAGGATATCATCCGGCTGATGCAGTCCCTGGAACATCGTCTTGCCATGATATACATAATCCTTATCCTGTCCCAATGTGAAATACACGATATTGATGGAATATACCTTGCGCACCTTGTCGTAATCATCGCCCAGACTGATATTGTCTGTGATGACCTTGGAAACTCCATAGAGCATACGGTGGAAATAGGTATGTTCCCGGGTATTCTGTATCTCGAAGATGATGAATTCTCCCTTTTCATTTTCTGCCAGGATATCCACTCTGTTGAATTTATCATTCTCGGTCTGCTGATTGCTCTCACTATCCAGGAATCGGTTGATCTTGAATTTCTCGTTCAACAGCGAACACATAAAGCCTTCCAGCACGGCATAGTTTGCCTTGTTGCGAAGCAGGCGCTTCATCGCCCAGTCAAATCTGATATAATTTGCCATATTCTTCCTCCATTTATTAATTTTCAGCTGCAAAGTTACGACTTTATTTTAAGACACCAAAGTTTTTTCGTATTTTTCTTGCTTATTACCAGAACTTTAGCTAGTAAGATTCTACTCTTATAGGGCGTGCGGAGATTTTGCCTTCAAGATTCTAAATGGAGCAAACAATAAATCGGGGGAAAATGCGTTATTGAATATAAAACTTAAATGTATGAAAGAATCAATATTCGTTACCTTGCAGAAATGCACGGTGTTTGAGGGGTTTACTCCAGAGGAAATCAGAGAGGCACTGTCGATGGTAAGCTACCGGATGGTGGAGCTTGCTGCCAGGGAAACCTATGTGCTGGCAGGAATGCCCTGCAGATATGCCGACATCATTGTCGAGGGGGAGATGATAGCCCGCATGTCAGGATTGTCGGGCAAGCAGGCTCAGATAGAGCGGTTGGGCGAATCGATGTTGATAGCCCCTGCCTATATCTTCGCACATAATAACGAGATGCCCGTAAGCGTGGAGACAAGCAAGAAGACCACCCTCCTGCGCATGAGGCCTTCGGAACTGAAACTGCTGATAGATACTGATGAGCGCATACGCTGGAACTTCATCCAGCACCTGTCAAGGATAGATATCTTCCTTTCGCAGAAAATGCGCATGCTCTCCCTTTTCTCCGTCAAGGAGAAGGTGGCGCAATACCTCATCAAGATGGCTACCGAACAGCAGAACAGAACCATCCATCTGGATGTCAGCCGACAGGAAATGGCAGATATCTTCGGTATCCAGAAGTTCTCGCTCCTCCGCTGCCTCTCCGAATTCGAGGAGAAGGGTGCCATCAGGATTGAGGGCAAGACCATCACCATACTCAACTCGGATGAAATGAAATAAGGAGCAGGAATGAGAGGAAAGGAGAGAGAAAGAACCGATGAAGACGAAGTTCTCCACCTGCGCCTCCAGAGACCATCTTCAGCACCACATCCGCTGCATCGGTTTGAAATCCCCCATTCCCATCACATTGCAGACTACATCCTGGTTGCTGGGGATAACATATCCCCAGAGCATAAAGAGGTTAGGACATTTATTAGCGGCGGATTGTAAATCCGCCGGAACGCCTAACGGAGGAAAGGGCATATCCGACGCTACGAAATTACCTTAATATATATGTGAAACAAGACGATTATGAGAAAAAACTGCCTTAAAATTTGGAGGTTACAAATATTCAGCGTATCTTTTCATAAGATTTGCGGCACTCAGCAATTTGAAAGCAAGCTTTCATTGCACTCGCTGGCAAAATCTTTGCATAAGATTTAACCCACATTGCAGCAGTCTTTGATGAAAAACTTAAAGATTCCTAACGAAATCCTAG